>ERZ802819.37-NODE-37-length-75046-cov-10.4132_pt1 | contig 75046 bp, 82 predicted proteins | sample MGYA00345647_ERZ802819 | MGnify/ENA primary metagenome ERZ802819 (study PRJEB30503, sample SAMEA104212355) | marine metagenome | biome: Westerlies Biome; feature: [SRF] surface water layer (ENVO:00010504) within the epipelagic zone...; material: water (ENVO:00002006)...
TGAGCCAGTCATCGAGGACGTCGAACCATCCCCGCTGAGGCGCGCGTCCTACAGCAATTGTCATGAGAGGAGCTTCATGAAGCTTTACGTGAAAAAGCCTAGTGGCCGTCGACGGTTCGTGGGCAAGAAAGCCGAACAACGGGGAAGACATGAGTAGAAATGCCCACACCTCGGGGAACGCGTTGATTGGCGAAGATGGTCCTATCTCTGGGATTGATTTGTGTACGTGATTGAGTTGGCTCTGCGCATGAGTCCAATGCCCGTATCCGTGCAACGAAAAGAGCAGGATTCAGCGGAGGCGCTGTACCAACAGGTGCGCTCGGCCCTTGAACAGGGTCAGCCACGCCTGCTGGAGCTCAGCTGCGAGAAAGTCGAGGGCAAACGCCTTAGCGTTCTCACGAGCGATCTGCTCGCCGTGCAGATCTATGAGAAGACCGCTGCCAGCGGCGGCACGAAGCGCCCGGGTTTCTCCTTCGAAGGCTGATCAGGATGAAAGCAGAGGCACACGCCGACTCCGACCGGGCAGCACTCTGCTTCGATCGGGTCAGCTTCTGCTGGCCCTGCGGGACCCAAGCTCTCGATCAATGCAGCGTGGAGATTCGGTCCCCTGGGCTTTGGATGCTGGTGGGCAGCAACGGCAGCGGCAAGAGCACGCTGTTCCGGATGATCTGCGGCCTGATCCATCCACAACGTGGAGAAGTGCGCTGCTCCTTACGACCTGCTCTGGTGTTTCAGAACCCAGACCATCAACTGCTGCTGCCGAGCTGCAGCAGCGAGCTTCTTCTCAATCTCCCTCCTCAGCTTTCGAGATCCAAGAAGTTGGAGAGGATTGAGGAGCTTCTTGAACAGGTGGGCCTGGCCGGAATGGGCGGCCGATCGATTCACACCCTTAGCGGAGGGCAGAAGCAGCGCCTCTCGATCGCTGGTGCTCTCGCCAGTGAAGCCAACCTACTTCTGCTCGACGAGCCGACCGCGCTGCTCGATTCCGCCAGCCAGACGACGATCCTTGCCACCATTCAACAGCTTTGCCACCGCTCCAAAACCCCCCTGACCGCACTCTGGGTGACCCATCGACTGGGAGAGCTTGATCACGCCGATGGTGCCGCACGGATGGAAAATGGACGCATCGGCCCCTGGAGAAGTGGCCCAGTCGTGAGGCAGGAGCTCGAGCCTCTTGCAGGACGGCGGGGCTGAGAGGTAAGTTCTCTTGGTCACATTCCTCGGTAGCTCAGCGGTAGAGCGGTCGACTGTTAATCGATTGGTCGCAGGTTCGAATCCCGCCCGGGGAGCTTTCACCACCACACACCACGGCCGAAGGTTCGTGGTGTTTTTTTATTTTTCAGAACTGCCGGCCCGGCACCCGATCAAATTCCCTCATTGATGGAAATTCATTAACAGACGGGGCAGGAAACCAAAGACTTCCTGAAGAGGCGGCAAGACCTCTCGTCGCCGGAATCCCGCGCAACTTATTCCGCCGCAGTGGATTAAAGCCTTTGCTCCCTCAAATTCTGACTTAACCAATTTCTGCATCTGCAAAGGAATATTGAGAGAATCTGTCAAGCCACGACGCGGCATCACCACGTCTTCCCTGTTCCACCCGCCTGCGAGTCGATGAAGCCCTGCATCCTGCTAATCGAAGACGACCGGGATATGCGCGAGCTGGTCAGCGGCCATCTCGAGCACAGCGGCTTCGATGTTCAGAGCGCTGAGGATGGCATCAAAGGGCAAGCTCTTGCTCTGCAATACAGCCCGGATCTGATCCTTTTGGATCTGATGCTTCCGAAAGTCGATGGGTTGACCCTCTGCCAGCGGCTCCGTCGCGATGAGCGAACGTCAGGGATCCCGATTTTGATGCTTACCGCGCTTGGAGGCACCAAAGACAAAGTGAGTGGTTTCAACTCCGGAGCCGACGATTACCTCACGAAGCCCTTCGATCTCGAAGAGCTCCAGGTGCGTATCAAGGCCCTGTTACGCCGCAGCGACCGGGCTCCAGTGGGCAGCTCCGGCAACCACCACGAAATTCTCAGTTACGGGCCTCTCACCCTGGTTCCTGAACGCTTCGAAGCCATCTGGTTCGACAAGCCGGTCCGCCTCACCCACCTCGAATTCGAGCTGTTGCACTGCCTGCTCCAGCGTCACGGGCAAACCGTTGCACCCTCTTTAATCCTCAAGGAAGTGTGGGGGTACGAGCCGGACGATGACATTGAGACCATCCGTGTTCATGTCCGTCACCTGCGCACCAAGCTCGAACCCGATCCTCGGAAACCCCGTTTCATCAAAACGGTTTATGGAGCTGGTTATTGCTTGGAACTTCCCACCGGTGCCCAGCTAGAGGGTCTTGAGGACGTCCTCTCCCAAGCACGTCAGGATCGAGAGCAAAACGATCAGAACAATCGCGCAACCGCCTGAATCAGGCGGTGTGGGATCTGATCAGGTTGAGCAGAGTCACTTCCCAAGCCAAACGTGGCTGCACAAACGACAGCAACTGGTGACGCAGGCGATTCAGGCGTTCAACTGACACCATGTTGAGCTGCTGTCGCCAGAGAACGGTTTGCCACCAGCTGATCAACCAGAGCTGCTGCTCCCCCTCCAGCTGTTCGCAGACATCTCTCGCCAGCCCGAGAGCATCCACGGGAGTCTGGGGCAGATTCCTGAAGCGCTCCTTCAGTGCTTCAGGGATCGAACTCCACAAACGTACGTGCTCGAGCAGTGCACCGGGAGAGCCTGACGCCAGAGCCACAAGCTCAGGCTCAGAGGCAGCAATCTCCAAAGCTCGGTGCCCGGCATCATCTGGCAGCTGGGCCAGCACTGCATGCATCACTCCATCGGGCAACCGGGTGAAACGGATCTGCTGGCATCGAGAGCGGATGGTGGTCAGCAAACGATCAGGTGCAGCCGAAAGCAGAATCAGCAACCCGTGCCCCGGCTCTTCGAGGGTTTTGAGCAAGGCATTGGCCGCTCCCTCAGCCATCGCCTCCGGTTGCTCAAGAACCACCAGCCCTCGCGCTGACTCCAAGGGCTGTCGAGCCAGATAACGGCCGAGGTCACGAATTTGCTCCAAACGAACCTGGGGCGGTGTGCGTCTGTTCACTCCGGCGGCTTCGGCTTCAGACCTGGAGATGAGGCGCCCCTGATGGCTGTAGGTGGGCTCCACCCAAAGCAGATCAGGATGGTTGCGCTCTTCAAGACGCCGGCGTTCCCTGGGGTCTTGGCTGCCGCCACTGAGCACACCTTCCATGAAGCGCAAGGCAGCAAGCCGGCGTCCCACCCCATCAGGGCCGCTGAACAGATACGCCGGTGCCAGGCGCTGAAGCGCTAACGCGGATTGCAGCAACTGGGTGGCCAGGGGCTGCCCCTGAAGATCAGCAAACAGCTCGCTGGCCATCGGTCACGCACTCCTGAGGGCAGTATTCCCTTCCAAAGCAAGACGGATGGTCCTCTGAACCTCCTCTGGACTCAAATCAGCAGGGATACCAACCCAGTCCCGTTCCGCTGCCAGCACGCGGAATCCATTGGCCACCCTGCCCAGGAAGGCCTGCCCTTCAGCCTCAATCCGGTCCTCAGCCCGATCGCCCCGTCTGGCAATGCTCGCCTCAAGAGGCAAATCGAGCCAGAGCGTGACATCCGGCACGAGGCCAGCGGTGGCAATCCGCTCCAAGTCAAGAATCAGCGACTTGTCCAACCCACGTCCATGTCCTTGATAAGCAACGGTTGACCCACTGAAGCGGTCACTGAGCACCCAGTCGCCGCATTTGAGGGCTGGAAGAATTCGGCGTTGCACGTGCTGAGCCCGGTCGGCGGCATACATCAGAAGCTCGGCCTCCGGGCACGGCGCCGCTGCATCCGGTGGGTGCAGCAACAGTTCACGCAAAGCACGACCGAGGGGAGTGCCGCCAGGCTCACGGGTGAGATGCAGCGTTGCCCCGTCAGGCATTAGGCCGCTACCCGGAAGCCAATCAGCAAGCTGGCGCAGCTGGGTGGTCTTGCCGCAGCCATCGATTCCCTCCAAAACCAAGAAACGCCCCGTCATGGTCAGGGAAGCCGCAGGCTGAGGGCATTGACCACAACAGAGACCGAACTGAGGGCCATCAACAATGCAGCCAGGGGAGGGGAGAGAAGAATGCCGAACCCTGGCAGCAAAACCCCAGCCGCAACAGGCAGAGCAATGAGGTTGTATCCGAACGCCCAGATGAGGTTCTGGCGGATCTTGCGCATCGTGCGCCGAGCCAGGCCAAGGGCTTCAGGCAGGGCCTCCAGGCGATCACCCATCAGCACCAAATCAGCCGTGTCCTGGGCAATCTGGGTTCCGGTCCCCACGGCAATCCCCAAATCAGCGGCCGCCAGAGCCGGAGCATCATTGATGCCATCGCCCACCATCGCGATCGGCTGAGACTGGCGCCAAGATTCCAGGCGCTCAAGTTTCTGATCGGGCAAAAGCTGCCAGGCCAGTTCATCCCCCTGGAGCCCCAGCGTCTGGCCCACCCGTTCCACAGCTTGACGACGGTCACCGCTGAGCATGCCGAGTGATAAACCCTGGGATCGCAGGCGCTGCAATGCAATCACCGCATCAGGACGCAAACGATCGTCGATCGCTACCAGGCCCATCGGCCGCTGTCCCAGACTCACAGCCACAAGGGACTGTCCCCCGGTCTGAGCGGCTTCGACGGCATCCCGCTGGTGATCAGGCCATTCGACCCCCTGGCCCCGCAACCATTCCAGGGATCCAACGCGCAGAGGGTCCGAAGAGCCAGACAGTGATCCTTCCATCCCTGCTCCAGGAACGGTTCGACTGTCCTGAACCGGAAGCAGAGGAAGATTGAGGCGCTGCGCTTCCTGCAGCAGTGCATGAGCCAGAGGATGACGACTGGTCTGCTCAAGGCTGGCCGCCAACTGGATCGTGCGCGACGGATCATCACTCAAGAGCACCGCATCCACGAGTGGCCTCCCCAGCGTGAGCGTGCCGGTTTTGTCGAAAACCACCCGTTCGATGGCGGCGGATCTCTCGATCACATCACCACCCCGGAAAAGCCAGCCCTGGCGAGCTGCCAAACCTGACGACACGGTGATCACCGTGGGGGTCGCCAGACCAAGAGCACAGGGGCAAGCCACCACAAGCACTGCGATCGCCAGCTGCAGTCCCAGCGCGAACGGCGTCTGAGCTGCTGCTCCCAAGGACTGATGAACACCATGACCTTGGCCATGATCCATCAGCACCACAGGAACCTCCAGGACCTGAGGCCAAAGGCTGCTGCCAATCAGCCACCAGAACAGAAAGGTGAGCAGCGCCAGCGACACCACGCCGTAGCAGAAGCGCCCTGCCACCCGATCGGCAAGCCCTTGGATCGGCGCGCGCCGCGCCTGGGCCTGCTCAACCAAAGTGATGATGCGAGCAAGGGCCGTTTCACGGCCCACCCGGCGCACCTCCATCACCAGGGTGGCCTCGAGATTGAGACAACCGGAACTGAGCTCCGTTCCCGGGCCGGCATCCACTGGAAGAGGTTCTCCCGTGAGGCTGGACAGATCCACCGCGGAAAAGCCCTCCTCGATCACACCGTCCACCGGGATGCGATCTCCAGCGAGCAATTCAATCCGCTCACCTGGCCGCAACATCTCAACCGGCACATCCCGCACGATGCCATCGGCCATCACAAGCCTGGCCGAAGATGGTTGGAGTGCTGCCAGTTCCTTGAGAGCACGACCGGTGCGCCGACGGGCCCGTTCCTCAAGGAAACGACCAAGGAGCACAAAGCCCAGAAGCATCACTGGTTCGTTGAAGAAACAGGGCCAGCCCACCGCAGGCCACACCAGGGCAACCACACTGGCGAGGTAGGCACTACCAACGCCCAAACTCACCAACGTATCCATGCTGGGGACGCCACTCACAGCCGCGGCCCAACCACCTCGCAGGATGGACCGACCCGGTCCGATCAACGCAACCGTGGCCAATCCCGCATGAAACGGCAGCGTCCCGATCAACGGCATCGACAGCGTCCCTGCCTCTGCCAGATGGCCGAGGACCGAGAGCAGCAGCAACACCAGGGCCACCATCAGCTGACGCCACTGGTTCCACCATCCCCAGGCCCGGCCAGGCTCAGCGTCCCCGCTCAAGACACCACTTTGGCGCGGCTGGGCTGGAAAGCCCCTGCTGCGCAATGCGTCAAGAGCCCCCTCGAGGGACTGCTGAACATCCAGACCCGTGGGCTCGAAGCGCAGCCAAGCACTGCGGGTCACCAGGTTGACGCTGGCTTCCTGGACTCCTGGCTGATCCTGAAGCGTGCGTTCAACGGCTCGCACGCACCCACCGCACTTCATTCCCTCCACATCCAGCAGCACCACCTGAGCGCTGCTGGATGTGGAGGTGTTCTCGGCTGACGACGATGTGGACACGGCGACGGATTCCATCAACTCACGCTAGGCATCACCTGTTGGGTTCAGGATGGATTCATCCGTCCAGCTCTTTGTGCCCCGCAGTAACCGCAACGACAACTTCATCGACAAGAGCTTCACGGTGATGGCCGACCTGATCGTGAAGCTATTGCCCATCAACGCCAGAGCGAAAGAGGCGTATGTGTATTACCGGGATGGACTCTCAGCTCAAAATGACGGCGACTATGCAGAGGCTCTGGAAAATTACGAGGAAAGTCTGAAGCTTGAGGAGAACCCTATCGACCGGGGCGAAACCCTCAAGAACATGGCGATTATCTATATGAGTAACGGTGAAGAAGACCGGGCTCTGGCCACCTATCAGAAGGCCTTGGATGAAAACCCCAAGCAGCCGTCATGCCTAAAAAACATGGGGTTGATCTACGAAAAGCGTGGGCGCACTGCCGAGGAAGAGGGTCGCCGCGACGATGCCGACGGATGGTTTGATCAAGCCGCCGACGTGTGGACGCAAGCCGTGCGACTGAATCCCGGCGGCTACCTCGACATCGAAAACTGGCTGAAGTCCAGTGGCCGCAGCAATGTGGACGTTTACTTCTGATCGCGGTCACGCTCAATCGTCATCGCCGGGGTTCACTCCCAAGCCAAGAACGAGGGCCTCAGTGATCGATCCCGCTTCGAGCAAGGCAAGATCAAGGCGTGCGGCCAAAGGGCCCAGACCACTTCCTTTGGGGACCACAGCGCGGGTGAACCCGAGGCGCACGGCTTCCTGCAAGCGCAGTTCCAATTGCCCCACTGGCCGAAGCTGACCACCCAGGCCGAGTTCCCCAAGCAACACCGTTCCTGCCGGCAGGGTCAGATCCCGGTAGCTGGCCACCACAGCCGCGGCCACACCAAGATCAGCAGCAGGCTCCTCCACATCCAGCCCACCGGCCACAGCCAGGTAGCAGTCGAACCTCGACAGGGGCAAGCCCATGTGTTTTTCCAGCACCGCGAGGATCTGATGCAAACGGTTCACCGCGATGCCTGTAGCCGTACGGCGGGGGCTTGAATAACTGGTGGTGCTGACAAGAGCCTGCAAATCCACCACAAGAGGACGGGTCCCCTCGCAAGCCACGATCGTGGCCACTCCGCTGGCCCGTTCCCCGCTGAGAAAAAGCTCGCTGGGATTCCCCACTTCGGCAAGGCCTTGCCCCCGCATCTCGAACACACCCAGTTCATGGGTAGCGCCGAAGCGGTTCTTCACCGCCCGCAGCAGACGATGGCTCGCGAAGCGATCCCCCTCGAAGGTGAGCACAGCATCCACCAGATGTTCCAGCACCTTCGGGCCAGCGAGCACCCCTTCCTTGGTCACATGCCCCACCAGCAGCAACGCGGTGTTCTGACGCTTGGCTACGCGCTGAAGCGCGGCCGCACACTCCCGCACCTGGGCCACGGAACCGGGGGCACTGGACAGATCACCGTCATGCAGGGCCTGGATGCTGTCGATGATCGCCACATCGGGCTGCAGAGCCTCAAGCTCCTCAAGGACCAGATCCAGATCGGTTTCTGCCAGAAGCTGAAGATCGCTGGAATCTGAGGTGAGGCGCTGCCAGCGCAATTTCACCTGCTGGGCTGACTCCTCCGCACTGACGTACAGCACGGAACGATGGCTGGCGATGGCCGATGCGCTCTGCAGCAGCAGGGTGCTCTTGCCGCTCCCAGGGTCACCACCAACCAAAACAAGCGAACCGGGAACCCGCCCACCACCCAGAACGCGGTCCAGTTCTCCATATCCGCTGGGGAGCCGCTGCAACGGCTGGTCGCCAAGGGCGGCCATCGAGGTGGAACGGCGTGCCTGAGGTCCGGCTCCTGGATCGGCTCCAGCACGGCGGCGGCGTGCGTCCTGCTTCGGGGCGGATTGCTCGACGAGAGAATTCCAGCTGCCGCAGCTGTTGCAGCGACCGAAAAACTGCCGGGTCTGCGCTCCGCAGCTCTGGCAGACGTAAAAAGTTGACGGACGAGGCACGTCGAATAATGAAGAAAGTTGGCGTTGCGTGAACAAAAAGGCATGTCGCTCGCCTATTTGTGACCCATAACTTGAAGCATTGCCGGCGACATGACGGCCTCAGCCCCTACCAAGGAAACCATTCTCGTAGTGGACGACGAGGCCAGTATCCGCAGGATTCTGGAAACCAGGCTGTCGATGATCGGCTACAACGTCGTCACCGCCTGCGACGGCACCGAAGCTTTGGCCTGCTTCCAGGAGTGCGAACCGGATCTGGTCGTTCTCGACGTGATGATGCCGAAACTCGATGGCTATGGGGTCTGCCAAGAGCTGCGCAAGGAATCGGATGTGCCGATCGTGATGCTCACCGCCTTGGGCGACGTGGCCGACCGCATCACCGGCCTTGAGCTGGGAGCCGATGATTACGTGATCAAACCCTTCAGCCCCAAGGAGCTCGAAGCCAGGATTCGCTGCGTGCTGCGCAGGGTTGAGAAAGAGAACGCCGCCGGCATTCCCAATTCCGGGATGATCAAGGTGTCGGATTTAAAGATCGACACCAACAAACGCCAGGTGTTCCGTGCCGATGAACGCATCCGCCTCACAGGGATGGAATTCAGCTTGCTCGAACTGCTTGTGAGTCGCTCGGGCGAACCCTTCAGTCGCGGTGAGATCCTGAAAGAGGTCTGGGGGTACACCCCGGAACGACACGTTGATACACGCGTGGTGGATGTTCATATTTCCCGTCTTCGTTCCAAACTGGAAGACGATCCGGCCAATCCCGAGCTGATCCTCACAGCTCGGGGAACCGGTTACCTGTTCCAGCGCATCGTCGATTCCGTTGCCTCCGAAGGACCCTGAGCTGAACCCGGTCTCAACACCGCGGACTAAGCCCCGCCGCTCCAAGGCGGTACGCCGTCTGGTGATCTGGTATCGGCGCAATGCTGCTGTCACCAGCCTTGTTGGCACGGCGACGACCTCGGCGAATGCCGCGGGCTCCATGGCTGGATCCGTGACCTCCATGGCTGGATCCATGCTGCAACCGGTGATGGATCCCCTGCGCCGCCTGCAGGGAGGCCTGCCTGGGGAAGACATTGAGATCAACGACCAAGACAGGATTTGGGTCGCTGTGGACGGCATGGGCGGCGACCATGCCCCCACCCCAATTCTTGAAGGCTGCCTTCAAGCCATCGAGCGGCTGGCCGTACGCATTCGATTTGTTGGTGAGACGGATCGCGTCCTGGAAGCTGCGGCTGCCTCAGGCCTGACCGAAGCGTTGAACGCCGCGATTGATGCCGGCCATCTCGAATTGATCCTGAGTGGACCGTCGGTCGAAATGCATGAAGAAGCCACAGTCGTGCGTCGTAAACGCAACGCCAGCATCAATGTGGCGATGGATCTCGTGAAACGCGGTGAAGCCAAAGCGGTTTACTCCGCAGGAAATTCGGGTGCCGTCATGGCCTCCGCCATCTTCCGGCTGGGTCGCCTCACGGGGATTGACAGACCAGCCATCGGCGCCCTGTTCCCCACCAAGGACCCCGGACAGCCTGTCCTGGTGCTCGATGTGGGCGCCAACATGGATTGCAAGCCCACTTACCTCCATCAGTTCGCGCTTCTGGGCAACATCTACAGCCGAGATGTTCTGCAGGTCGCTCGGCCCAGAATCGGACTGCTCAACATCGGCGAGGAGGAATGCAAAGGCAATGACCTGGCGGTCAGCACCTATGCGCTGCTGAGAGAGGAATCCCGCTTGCACTTCGCTGGCAATTGCGAAGGACGGGATGTGCTCTCCGGAGCATTCGATGTGGTGGTGTGCGACGGCTTCACCGGCAATGTGCTGCTCAAGTTCCTTGAATCTGTGGGCAGCGTGCTTCTGGGTGTTCTGAAAGCCGAACTGCCAAGGGGCCGCCGCGGCAAGGTCGGCTCAGCCTTTCTGCGCAGCAACCTCAAACGCATCAAAAAGCGACTGGATCACGCCGAGCATGGTGGTGCGCTGCTCCTTGGCGTGAACGGCATCTGTGTGATTGGCCATGGCAGCAGCAAGGCTCTGTCCGTTGTCAGTGCCCTGCGTCTGGCCCATTCAGCCGCCAGCCATGGCGTGATGGAGGATCTCGCTGCGCTCAGCCAGCAAACGACGGTGCAAGCCTGAGCTTGCTCCTGCCGGACTGTGGTTGACTGACGCCACCCGCTTGGATCTTCTCTTGGCTGGACAATCACCGCAGGTCCTTGGCGTGGCCCTGATCGGCAGCGGCAGCGCACAGGCAGCGCAGGTGATCAGCAACGATCAGCTCAGCCAAAGGGTCGATACCAACGATGAATGGATCCGCACACGCACGGGCATCGGTCGTCGCAGGGTCAGCGATGCAGGTCAGACCCTGGTCGATCTTGCTGCGGAGGCAGGTCGAAACGCCCTGACCATGGCCGGTCGATCTCCCGAGGATCTTGACCTCATTCTCCTGGCCACCTCCACACCCGATGATCTGTTCGGTTCAGCACCAAGAGTGCAGGCCGACCTCGGCGCGACCAATGCTGTTGCCTTCGATCTCACGGCCGCATGCAGCGGTTTTCTGTTTGCACTGGTCACGGCAGCGCAGTATCTGCGAACGGGGGCGATGCGCCGTGCCCTGGTGATCGGTGCAGACCAGCTCAGCCGCTTCGTTGACTGGGACGACCGCCGCAGTTGCGTGTTGTTTGGCGATGGCGCCGGAGCCGTCGTTCTGGAAGCCTCGGATCAGGATGGACTTCTCGGTTTTCTGCTAAACAGCGACGGGTCGCGCGGCGCCGTTCTCAATCTGCCTGCCATCGACACCTCCTCTCCCCTCGTCGATGAGGCCGTGCACCGTGCAGGTGGGTTTCAGCCGATCGTGATGAACGGCCAGGAGGTGTATAAGTTCGCGGTCCGAGAGGTTCCCGCCGTCCTCCAGTCACTCTTGAAGCGCTGCGACGTCTCTCCCGATCAACTGGACTGGCTCCTGCTCCATCAAGCCAACCAACGCATCCTCGATGCAGTCGCTGATCGACTGTCGGTTCCCAGCGCCAAGGTTCTGAGCAACCTGGCGGAATACGGAAACACCTCGGCAGCAACCATCCCATTGATGCTCGATGAAGCTGTGCGCGACGGACGGGTCTGCTCCGGCGATCTCCTCGCCAGTAGCGGGTTCGGTGCTGGTCTGAGTTGGGGGGCGGCCCTGCTTCGCTGGCAGGGGCCCGCGTAGGCTCCAGCAACGATTGCGCCGTCAAGAATGTCGATCGCCTGGGTGTTTCCTGGTCAGGGGTCTCAGAAAGTCGGAATGGCCGATCCAGTTCTCAGCCTTCCTGGTGCTGAGGAGCGCTTTGCGCTGGCTTCTCGGTTGCTGGGTCGCGATCTCCTCGGGATTTGTCGCGGCGAGCCTGGGGATGCGGATGATCCTGCTGATTTGAACGACACGCGGAACACCCAGCCCGCGCTGTTCGTGGTCGAGTCGCTGATCGTGGATGAGCTGCGGCGGCAGGGTCGCGAGCCTGCGCTGGTCGCCGGCCATAGTCTCGGAGAACTGGTTGCCCTTTATGCCGCAGAGGTGTTTGATGCTGCGACCGGTCTTGAACTGATGCAGCGCCGGTCTGAACTGATGGCCGCAGCTGGCGGAGGAGCCATGGCCGCCGTTATCGGTTTCGAGCGCAGTCAGCTCGACGACCTGGTGAACGCTACGGAAGGCGTGGTGATTGCCAACGACAACAGTGCGGCCCAGGTTGTGTTGTCGGGCACAGCAGACGCCGTGAAGGCGGTTGGTGAAGCCCTGACCTGTAAACGAGTCATCCCCCTGGCTGTATCGGGAGCCTTTCATTCGCCCTTTATGCAGGACGCGGCGGATGCCTTCTCGCAACACCTCAATGATCTGACCTTTGAGGATGCCCGCTTCCCAGTCCTAAGCAACACGGACCCCACTCCCTGCGTGGATGCGGCTGAACTCAAGCAGCGCCTGCAACGCCAGATGATCACAGGCGTTCGCTGGCGTGAAACCATGGTGGCGATGACTGAAGCGAACGTGGAGACCCTGGTGGAAGTCGGCCCAGGGGCTGTTCTCAGTGGTCTGGCCAAACGCGCCATGGCCGGGGTCACGCTGTCCCAGCTCGCTGGAGCCGGCGATCTCGGACTTTGAGCGTGAACACTCCTGACTCCGAGAATCAACCGTCAGGACCACTGATCTTGACGCCACGACCGAGTCTCACCTACAGGCTCGTTAGCGGAATACTGGTGTTTCCGCTGTTCCGGCTGCTGTTCCGAGGAAGTACCTGCGGGAATGAGCGAGTCCCTATGCAGGGTCCTCTTGTGGTGGTGGCCAACCATGGTTCCCATCTCGATCCACCTTTGTTGGGGCATGCCCTGGGGCGTCCTGTGGCCTTCATGGCGAAGGCGGAACTGTTCCGTATTCCCCTGCTGGGTCCCCTGATCCGGGCCTGCGGGGCCTACCCGGTGAAACGTGGCGCCAGTGACCGAGAAGCAATCCGCACCGCCACAGCCCGTCTTCAGGAAGGATGGGCAATTGGCGTGTTCCTGGATGGAACGCGCCAGCCAGACGGCCGCGTCAATCACCCCATGCCCGGAGCGGCCCTGCTGTCCGCTCGTTCAGGAGCACCGCTTCTGCCTGTCGCCATCCTCAACAGTCATCGGGCCCTTGGCACTGGGCAAAGCTGGCCCAGGTTGGTGCCAGTCCAGCTGCGCATCGGTGAGCCGATCCCTGCACCCATAAGCCGCCGCAAACCCGACCTGGAGGCCGCCACCATCGAACTCCAGCAAAGAATCAACGCCCTGCTCGATCAGGGCTGAGGGAACAATTCGGGCCATTGCCTGCGTGCCCAGGGCTTCAGATCACGCCCGGTGACCACCCAGGCGAGAGCGCGGAGGCCATCACCCCAACGCTTTCCCAGGCTTTCCTTGCGGCACCGTTCGGCACAACTCACTGGCACGCCCGTCAACCGGATCCCACGACTGCCGGCAACGATCCCACCAACAATCAAGGCCCGGGGCAGATGATCCTCACTGGTCACCAACAGCACGTGCTCAATCTCCTCTCCCTGGAGCTCATCCACCAGTGAGGTGAAATTGCCGAGGGTGTCCTGCGCCCGGTAATCAAGTCGAACCTCGTTCTGCCCAAGTCCCTCATGCTCCATCAACCACTGGGCATACTCAGGATTGGTTCCACCACTGACGACCAACGGCAGCTCCAGTTGACGGGCCAAGCGTAAACCGATGCGTTCTCGGTCGGCATCACCACCCAGCACAAGAATCTTTTGCGGATCCTGTCGGGTGAGTGCCGCCTTAGCGAAAGGCCGAAGAGGCGTCGCAAAAGCGGCTCCAGCAACCAGTGATGAAACCAAAAGGAAAGGGCGGATGCCAAAGCCCATCACACCGATCCCACCGGGGAGGTGGGGTAAATCGGCAGCACGGGGTCCCAGGGACCGGACGCATGGCGTGAATGGCGATCCTGGCAGCAGCGCAGCAGCTGCAGGACATCACAAGCCACATCAACAGCCATCGTCACCTCAGGTGCCGGCTGCTCGGCCGCTTGAAGCAGCACCGGAACCTGCAATTCCCTGAGGTCCATCTCCGCGCAGGTTGCATTGTCTCGATTCCAGCCATCACGCACCTGATAGCGACCTGCAACCCGGCCCCGCCGAGGCAGAACCTGAACGATGGAGAAGGGTTCACCCCGCTGCTCGGCGGGAAGCTCAAGCTGCAGGCGTGGAGCCATCAACGCAAAGCTACTCAAGCCATCGAGAGGACATTGAAGCTGCTGGGCCAGCGTGCGAGCCAGCACGACCGTCAGCCGGGTTCCTGTGAAACCCCCGGGACCTGTGGCCACAGCAAGGCGACGGATCCCTGACCATTCAGACGTCGGCAAAACCTCCTCAAGAAGAGAAGGAAGCGCGTTCGTCAGAGCACGCCCCATCGGACGGCAGAGAACCCTGGCCTCACTGAGGGGTGCCTGCGCAGAAACCAAGGCGATGCCTACGGTTTCCGTCGAACTGTGCAGCGCCAGCAGCCAGTCATTCATTGGGGCACCTCTTCACCAGGGCGCAGACGCGCCCATCGCCCTTGGTCGAGGGTGAAGCTTGCACAGGTACGCACATCCCATTCAACGCCGACCTGTCCATGGGGGAGGTCATGCACACTGATGTGAATCCTGGGTTCAACAGGCTTCATCTGCGGGGCTTCGCAGAGATGCGCGGCACCATGCTGACGCTCAACCGCGTGATAGGCCTGACAACGATCGACCCAGCGGCAGTCCACACAGATGCACATGCCCAATGGTTTTAGTGCGAACACCATTCTGACGGTGGGTCCAGACCGGCTGCCGGATTTGCTCTGGCGCCGACTGAAGCCAGAACGATGGCCTGTTCAGCCCGCTCAACTGCCTGGTGGGGCCATCCTCGTTGGTGGAGCAGTCCGCGACGGATTACTGAACCGATTGCCCCCATGCCCTGATCTCGACCTGGTGATTCCCGGTGCGGTGCTTGGCATCGTTCAAGGCCTCGCCAGAGACCACGGTGGTGTGTGTGTGGTGCTGGATGAACAGCGCGACATGGCTCGGTTGGTGCTGAACGGCTGGACGATCGACTTCGCCAGGATCGAGGGAAATGATTTAAGAGAGGATCTCTTCCGACGTGATTTCAAACTCAACGCCATTGCGCTGAGCCTGTCGGAGCCCCAACAACTGTTCGATCCAACAGGGGGCCTCAAGGATCTTCAGAACGGACTGATCTCCGCAATCCGGGAGAGCAATCTCCGCGACGACCCCTTGCGCCTGCTGCGCGCACTTCGGTTGATGGCCGAACTGGAGATGCGCATCGATGCAGACACACTGGCCATGGTGAAAGCCAACAGTCAATTGCTGTCTCAGTCGGCACCGGAACGGATTCAGGCCGAATTGCTGCGACTCGTCGCAGCTCCAGCCGCCGACCAAGCGATTGCGCTGATGAACTCTCTGAGCCTTCTCCAGCCCTGGAGAGCAGAGGAGGCTCAGCATTCGGACACCACAACAGACATGACGGTGACGGATGCGCCATGGATGACCGAGGAAGAGCACAACCTCGCGATGCCTTTAGCGAGGCTGACTGGCCTTCTCAGCGATCAAGGGTTGAAATCGCTTCGCTTCAGCCGTCGGCAGATTCAACGTTGCATGAGGCTGCGTTACTGGCAAAAAAGCCTTGGTGCTGATAACGACAACCCCCTTAGCGAAGTGGAAATGGTGCGGCTGCATCAAGAGCTGGAGGCTGATCTTCCCGCCTTGCTTCTGCACTGGCCGGAACAACGCAGAAACCAATGGATGCAGCGCTGGAGGGATCCCGAAGATCCCCTCTTTCACCCCTGTTCACCAGTGGATGGAGACAGCCTTCAGGCAGAGCTCTCACTCAAGCCTGGCCCAAGGCTTGGCGCCTTGATTAAGCACCTGACCATCGCTCACGCTTATGGTCGGGTCGTTTCTCAACAACAGGCCCTCGACGAGGCCCGCCGATGGCTCCACCGGCCTTCTTCGGCAAGCCAATCGAACGGGCGCTGTGATTAACTGCCATTGCAGCGACGACAACGATCGGCCCTGACACGCAGTTTTCCGTTTTTCTCCCCCGTTTCATGAGCGTGCGTCTTTACATCGGCAATCTGCCGCAAAATTTCGAAAGCAAGGAGCTTGAAGCTCAGCTCACCAGCGTTGGGGAGGGGATTCGCTTTAAGGCTGTACTTGACAGAGAAACTGGAGCCTGTCGTGGATTTGGTTTCGCCAACATCGACGACGAAAAGGTCGCCGATGCTGTGATCGAACAGCTGAACGGCAAGGACTTCAATGGCAACGTCCTTCGTGTCGAGCGTTCAGAGCGTCGTGATAACAACAGCAATGCTGGGGGTGGACGCCGTTCAGGGCAGCAAGGTGGAGGCCATGCCCCAGGCTCTGCTCGCAAAGCAGTCAATAAAGTTGTCCATAGCGATGCCAAAAGCGAAGATGGCCCTGACCCCCGCTGGGCAGGAGAGCTCGCGAAGTTAAAAGATTTGCTGGGAAACCAAAAAACAGCGGTTTAAACCCTAAGAGCTTAATTAAGCACAATTCAAATTCATTTGAAACCGATCTCAGCGAGGTCGGTTTTTTAATCTTCAACGCGATTGAGCGAGAACAAATGAGCGGGGTAAATCAAGAAACTTATCGAATTTACCAACATAAGCCCGTGCATTAAAAACGTCATATTCTTGGCGTTCTATAACATCCAGAATGCCTCTGTATAAACGGAGAGACGTCCAAACCGGCCAACGCGCATCTCTCGAAAGCCAACGCACTCCCGCCTCGGAGCGATCAAACCAATCACGAGCCCTTTGCAGCTGAAAGGCCATAAGGTCTTTCCATGATTGATTAAGCTTGCCAGCGAGAAGATCATCCTCACTGTAACCAAAATAATCAAGATCTTCCTGGGGCAAATAAATTCTCCCTCTCCCACGATCTTCACCAATGTCTCGAAGAATATTTGTGAGTTGATTAGCAATACCAAGTGCTATGGCCGCATCAGAAGTATCGGGTCGATCGCTCCAGGGCGCTGAGGTATAGGCATCATCAACTCCCATAACACCCTGTGTCATTAATCCCACAGTGCCGGCCACTCTGTAGCAATACAGCTTGAGATCTTCGAAACACGGATATCGAGTCCACGTTAAATCCATTCTTTGCCCCTCGATCATGTCGAGATAAGGCTGAATTCCCTGCGGAAATCGCTCTAACGTGTCAACCATGACAGCATCAAGATCATCGCGAACCTCACCACGAAAAAGTGCTCGCGTTTTGTGTTCCCACTGATCCAGGCGATCAGAAAGCTCCTGAACTGAACGGGATTGCGCCTCTTCGCTATCCATCAGTTCATCTGTGCGGCGACACCAAACGTAAATTGCCCAAATGGCTCGACGCTTCTCAGTGGGAAGAAGAAGTGTTCCCAGGTAGAAGGTTTTTGCCCACTCAGCGGTCTCTCGACGGCAGGCCTCAAAAGCTGCGTCGAGATCCGGGGTGGAAAGGCGCATGACTCAGGCCGAGACCGGCTCGCTGACAGGGGTTGATGATGACAGCTGATCCGTCTTTCGATCAACTGCACCGGCACAGAGTTTGCCGCTCAACACAGCACCCTCCATCGAAGCCAGGTAACGCTGCATCGTGTAATCGCCGGCCAAGAAAAAATTCTTGATCGGTGTGGTTTGATCCGGTCTGAGCTTTTGGCAGCCAGGAGTGGTCTTGTAAACCGAGAGAGGGGTCTTGACGACCTTGTACTTACGCAGTTGGGCAGGGTTATCTCCGCTGAAATGGGTAGGGAACAACTTATGCAGCTCACCCATCGTCGCCTCAATAATGTCCTCATCGCTGCGACCAATCCAATCCTTCGCGGGAGCAAAAACCAGCTCAAGCATGGAACGATCAGGGTCTTCATACTCCTTGCAGGTGATGCTCATATCGGCATAAACGCTGAGCAGTGGAGAGCGACTGAATAAGAGATGATCAATATCAGTAAGTTTGCGATCGAACCAGAGGTGCAGATTGATCACTGGTACACCTCGCAGCCCATCAAGTTTTTGAAAAACGTCGAGCTGCTGCCAGGCCTCGGGCAAGAGCAACTTGAAAGGGTCCACAGGCAAGGCGCTCACATAGGCATCAGCCGTGAGGTCAAAATTCTCCTTGCCTTTCACACCGCCGATATGAAAGGCCGCCACAGAGCCGTCATCGTTCAATTTGATTTCCCGCAGCGGGCTATCAAGGTGAACCTCCCCACCCAAGGAGCGGATGTGGTCAACCATCGGCTCACAGAGCCGCTCCGGTGGCGCACCATCTAAAAAGGCCATCTGCGAACCGTTTTTCTCCTGAAGGAAGCGATTCAGGGCTGTGAGCACCACCGTGGCCGAAATCTCATCCGGGTCGATGAAGTTCAATGCCTTGCTCATGGCGATGAACACCTCATCGTTCACACGCTCAGGGATGTTGTGGATGTTCAGCCATTCCGTCCATGAATACTGATCGCATTCCTCGACGTACCCCTGCCCCCTCAGCATCGCCGGGACCAGGCCAAGGCCGAAACTGATCTTTTCCGGCCAGGTGAGCATGTCGTTGTTGCCAAGAATTGCGGCGACACCGTTGATCGGAGCCGGAAGATCAGGGAAATCAAAACGGCTGTAGGTACCAGGCTCTTCGGGCTGGTTGAAGATCATCGAATGGCTTTTCCACTGGAGCCTGTCCTCGATATCAAGCTCCTTGAACAGCTGGAGCATGTTCGGGTAGGCGCCAAAAAAGATGTGCAGACCCGTTTCGTACCAGTCACCGTCTTCATCCTTCCAGGCAGCAACCTTTCCACCCAGAACGTCCCTGGCTTCCACAACAACTGGGGTGTGACCTGCATCGGCGAGATATTTGGCACAGGACAGACCTGCCAGACCGGCTCCCGCGATAGCGACGCGCATGCTTGAGATCACAAGTTGAAACCAACCTTAAAAGGAGAGGTTCCTGCTCCGCTTCTTAAAGTCAAGATCAGTGCGCCTCTGCGGTGCCCATTCCGCAATGTTTGCCCTATGGCCGAGACCCTGCTCAAGAGCACCACGCGCCACGTCCGTCTGTTCACAGCTCGGGTTGAGAACGGAGATCTCGTCCCCGATTCGACTCAACTCACGCTGGATCTGGACCCTGACAACGAATTTCTTTGGAGCGATAGCTCCGTGGAGATCATTCAGACCCGCTTTCGCGAACTGGTCGACAGCCATACGGGTCAGGCCCTGAATGACTACAACCTGCGGCGCATCGGCACCGAACTGGAGGGATGCATCAGAGAGCTCCTCCAAGCTGGAACTCTCAAGTACAACCCTGACTGCAGGGTGTTGAACTACTCCATGGGCCTGCCAAGGACCCCTGAACTGCTGTGAGCCGATCCCCCTACGACCGTCCCCGTGCCGGCGTTGACCGACGCTCCGACGACCGCCGTCGCACTGGGGATCCCCGCATGGATGAGCGACGCAGTGGCCGAGGCTATGGAGGCCCTCCACCAGGCCCATCGGCCAATGGGGGCATGCGCCTGAACAGTGCCACTGTGGCCATCCTGGCCGGTGTTCTCGTGATTGGGATTGGCATCGGAAGTGCTGTGACCAGCACCACCCAGGGAGACCAGGGCAACATCGCCAGTTCTCAGCAGCTCGACATGGCCGTGCCGGATCCTGAGTTCTGCCGACAGTGGGGAGCGAGCGCATTCGTGATGGACATCGAGATGTACACCACGCTCAATCCCTCCAGCAGCTTCGTCACCCAACCCACGCTTCAGCCTGGTTGCGTGATCCGTCGCGAGAACTGGGCTGTGCTGAGAAAGGAAGGTGCCATCACCTCCTCCCAGGAGCGTGAGTGCAAGCAGCGGATGAACACATTTGCGTACATCGGGTCTGTTCGCGACAAACCAGTAGTGCGCTGTGTCTATCAAACCGACATCAGCCAGAACAAGTTTCTGACCCGTGGTGTCGCTGACGACACTGTGGGGATTACACCTGAAGCTGATCAGTTCTGATGTCTCGTTTCTAAAGGGTCTTCTGCAGGTTCCAGAGGCGAAGACCCACCTCTGGCTTGTCGCAGGGGGCTGTCGGCACTGGCAAACACCGGCAACACATCCCTGCGAAATGCCTCTGCTGCTCGAGAGCAGTAGCGCGATGGATTCGTGATCAGCTTCAGCTGTCGGCGCACCTGCAAATCCACCACTGCGGGTCGATGCAGAGTATTGGCTGTGAGCTCTCGCTCGATCGACACCACAGGCAGAAAAGCTGCTCCAAGACCGGCCTGAACCGCATTTTTGATGGCCTCGAAAGAATTCAGCTCCATCTCGATGCGTAGTCGCTGCACATCAAGACCGGATCGCGCTAGAAGCTGATCCACCATCTTGCGCGTCGTGGACTGCGCGTCCAGGCTCACGAATCCGAGGCGGTAGAGATCATCCTTGCTGAGCTCCACCAAGCGCGCCAGGGGGTGCTTAACGGGCAAGACCAACGCCAGCTCATCGCTGGCGTAGGGCACCACCTGCAACAGCTCATTCAGTTCAGCGGGGAGCTCCCCGCCAATGATCGCCAGATCGATCTGACCATTGGCAACGCTCCATCCGGTGCGCCGAGTGCTGTGCACGTGCAGCTGCACAGAAACATCTGGGAATTTTTGACGGAACAGTCCGATCATCCGCGGCATCAGATAGGTACCCGTCGTCTGGCTGGCGCCCACGAGCAGGGAGCCGCCTTTGAGGTCATGCAGGTCGTCAAGCGCACGGCATGCCTCATGGCATTGGCTGAGGATTCGATCGCAATAGCTGAGGAGAAGATGGCCCGCCTCGGTGAGCTGTGCCTTGCGTCCACCGCGGTCAAACAGCGAAACCTCAAGCTGTTTCTCGAGATTCTGGATCTGGAGGCTCACAGCCGGCTGGGTCACATAAAGGCTGTCAGCAGCCTTCTTGAAGCTTCCCTCGCTGACGATGGCTCGCAGGATGCGCAGCTGATCCAGAGTGAAAGGCAGATCGGCCATGGAGAGCTGCCTTGAGGCAGCAGGAAGATAAAAACTGTAAGTGGATCCTTCCCCCCAGCCTCCAGAATCAACGCTCCCGCTGCATCTCGTTGGCTGAAGTAACCGGCGATCTCCACCACAGCAGCCTTGTGATGGTGCTGCTGCTTCTGGGTTTCGCCCTGATTCACAGTGGCGGAGCCGCTCTGCGCAGTCGGGCGGAAGTCAGGATCGGTGCCCGGGCCTGGCGATTGATCTTCGCCGCCCTCAGTATTCCGTCTGCGGTTGTCGTAATCGGCTACTTTCTGGCCCACCGCTACGACGGGATCCGTCTGTGGAATCTCCAGGGGGTTCCTGGAATGGTGCCCGCGGTATGGGTCACAACGGCCATCAGCTTCCTGTTTTTGTATCCAGCCACCTACAACCTGCTGGAAATTCCTGCGGTCCTCAAACCCCAGGTGCGTCTCTACGCCACCGGAATCATCCGCATCAGTCGCCACCCTCAGGCGGTTGGACAGATTCTCTGGTGTCTCAGCCACGCCCTCTGGATCGGGAGCAGCTTCATGTTGGTGACCTGTGCCGGACTGATCGGGCACCATCTGTTTGCGATATGGCACGGCGACCGTCGCCAGAGGGCACGGTTCGGAGACGCATTCGAGACCCTGCGCTCCGAGACCTCGGTCGTTCCATTCGCGGCCGTTCTCGATGGCCGCCAGCAACTGGTCTGGCAAGAACTGTTCAGACCAGCCCAGTTGGGGATCGTCATTGCCGTAGGAGTGTTCTGGTGGGCCCATCGGTTCATCCCAGCCGGAGGAATGGCCTTCCTGCAGTCCCGTCTGGGAGAACTGCTGAACTGAGCTGCTTACACTCGAGACAACCTTCCTTATCCGGATGCCCTCGGCTGCCGACTCCGCCTGGTTGATTCCGGTGCTGCCCTTGATCGGGGCATTGATCACTGGTCTAGGCCTGATCAGCTTCAACCGCACCATCAACCGCCTGCGCAAACCGGTTGCACTGCTGCTGATCAGCTGCATTGGAGCTGCGGCAGTGATCAGCTACGCCGTCCTCTTCGAGCAGTTGGGTGGGGCTCCGCCCGTTGAACACCTATTCGTATGGGCGAGTGCGGGTGATTTCAGCCTGCCGATGGGCTACGTGGTTGATCCACTCGCCGCTGTGATGCTGGCACTAGTCACCACCGTGGCTTTGCTGGTGATGATTTACTCCCACGGCTACATGGCGCACGACAAAAGCTATGTGCGCTTTTTCACCTACCTGGCGATCTTCAGCAGCTCGATGCTGGGCTTGGTGGTGAGTCCCAACCTCCTTGAGATCTACGTGTTCTGGGAGCTTGTGGGCATGTCCTCCTACTTGTTGGTCGGTTTCTGGTACGACCGTGATGGAGCAGCTCACGCTGCGCAGAAAGCTTTTGTGGTGAATCGAGTTGGCGACTTCGGCCTTCTCCTAGGCATCCTTGGCCTGTTTTGGGCGACGGGCAGCTTCGGATTCCAAGGCATTGCTGATGGGCTATCGGCGGCGGTCAGCAGCGGGGTGGTTCCCGGCTGGGCCGCTTTGGCCCTCTGTCTGTTGGTCTTCATGGGACCGATGGCGAAATCAGCCCAGTTCCCTCTGCACGTGTGGTTGCCCGACGCCATGGAAGGCCCCACGCCAATCTCAGCGCTGATTCATGCCGCCACGATGGTGGCTGCCGGTGTGTTCTTGGTTGCCCGACTGGAACCGCTTTACAGCCAGTTCCCCAGTGTCGGTGTATTCATCGCTGTAATCGGAGCGCTGACCTGTTTCCTGGGTGCCTCGATCGCCCTGACGCAGATGGATCTGAAAAAAGGCCTGGCCTACAGCACTGTCTCCCAGCTGGGCTACATGATGCTGGCCATGGGTTGCGGTGCACCGGTGGCCGGGATGTTCCACCTGGTCACCCATGCGTTCTTCAAGGCCATGCTTTTCCTGGGCTCAGGGTCGGTCATCCACGCCATGGAGGATGTTGTCGGACATGAACCAGTCCTGGCGCAGGACATGCGTCTAATGGGAGGTCTACGCAAAAAAATGCCCATCACGGCCATCACTTTTCTGATCGGCTGTGTCGCTATCAGCGGAATTCCCCCCTTGGCTGGTTTCTGGAGCAAAGACGAAATCCTTGGTCAGGCGTTTCAGACCTTCCCGGTGCTGTGGGTTGTGGGCTTCCTCACCGCAGGCATGACGGCCTTCTACATGTTCCGCCTCTACTTCCTCACATTCGAAGGGCAGTTCCGGGGAGACGATGAAGCCCTGCAGGCAAAGCTGATGGAAGCTGCAGGCAAACCCGTGGATGCTGAGCACGCTCACCATGGGGGGTCTCTGCACGAGTCGCCTTGGTCGATGACCGCGCCGCTCATGGTGCTGGCCGTCCCCTCCATCCTGATCGGCTTGCTGGGGACTCCCTGGAACAGCAGGTTTGCGGCCTTGCTCAACCCGGAAGAAGCCGTCGAGATGGCCGAACACTTCAGCTGGGGAGAATTCCTGCCCCTTGCCGGCGCCTCTGTCGCCATCTCGGCAGCTGGAATCACAGTGGCTGTTTTGGCCTATGCGCTCCAACGGATCGACCTGGGACAGCTGGTGGCGGCCCGCTTCCCCAGCGTGAATGCCTTCCTCGCCAACAAGTGGTACCTCGATGCCATCAACGAGAAGCTTTTTGTGCGTGGCAGCCGAAAAATTGCCCGTGAAGTTCTCGAAGTGGATGCCAAGGTCGTCGATGGCGTTGTGAACCTCACAGGCCTGCTGACGCTGGGCAGTGGCGAAGGCCTCAAGTATTTCGAAACGGGGCGGGCACAGTTCTATGCCCTGATCGTGTTCGGAGGTGTGATCGCCCTAGTGGTCTTATTCGGTGTCCTCGGAGGTCCGATCGCCTGATTTCCAGGTTGAGGATTCGGCGTTGTGTGTGTCAACGCCTATCGACGGGATGCCAGATCACTGAGCATTTCTACACTCCGAACAGTGGTGAATGTGCTGATTCTTGCTGGACTTTGCCGTCAGTGCCCCGTTTGACCCGGCAGCTGATATCGCCGCGGGCATCATCCCCGCTCAATTCCCCTGGCTGAGCCTTTCGATCCTCTTCCCGATCGTTGGTGCATTCATGGTCCCCTTCATCCCTGATCAGGGTGACGGGCGTCAGGTGCGTTGGTTCGCCCTCGGTATTGCGCTGACTACTTTTCTGATCACGGTCGCTGCCTACCTCAACGGCTACGACCCCAGCTTCAGTGGACTTCAGCTCTCAGAGCGGGTGAGTTGGCTTCCAAATCTCGGGCTGACCTGGGCCGTCGGGGCCGATGGCTTGTCCATGCCCCTCATCCTTCTGACCAGCTTCATCACATCCCTGGCTGTACTGGCTGCGTGGCCGGTGACTTTCAAACCGAAGCTGTTCTTTTTTCTGATCCTGGCCATGGACGGAGGGCAAATCGCTGTCTTCGCTGTCCAGGACATGCTGCTGTTCTTTCTGGCTTGGGAACTTGAACTACTGCCGGTGTATCTGTTGCTGGCCATCTGGGGAGGAAAGAAACGTCAATACGCGGCGACCAAATTCATCCTTTACACAGCAGGAAGCTCTCTATTCATCCTTTTGGCTGCCCTCGCGATGGGGTTCATGGGCGGAGGCGCTCCCAGCTTTGAATATTCCGTGCTGGCCCAGAAGGGATTCAGTACGAATTTTCAGCTTCTTTGCTACGCAGGACTGTTGATCGCCTTTGGCGTCAAACTTCCGATTGTGCCTTTGCACACCTGGCTTCCAGATGCCCATGGTGAAGCCACAGCACCGGTGCACATGCTGCTGGCGGGAATCCTCCTGAAGATGGGGGGCTATGCGCTGATGCGTTTCAACGCCGAAATACTGCCGGAAGCCCATGCACAGTTCGCACCGCTGCTCGTGGTGCTTGGGGTTGTGAACATCATTTACGCGGCTCTCACGTCCTTCGCCCAGCGAAACCTCAAACGCAAGATCGCTTACAGCTCGATCAGCCACATGGGATTTGTGTTGATCGGCATCGGCAGTTTCAGTGCCCTCGGAACCAGCGGAGCCATGCTCCAGATGATTAGCCACGGACTGATCGGCGCCAGTCTGTTTTTCCTAGTTGGCGCTACTTATGACCGCACCCACACCCTGCAACTGGATGAGATGGGCGGTGTCGGGCAAAAAATGCGCATCATGTTTGCCCTCTGGACCGTGTGCTCCCTGGCCTCTTTGGCTCTTCCGGGCATGAGTGGTTTTGTCAGCGAACTCATGGTGTTCACCGGATTCGCCACCGATGAGGCTTATACCCTCTCGTTCCGCATTGTGATCGACGGGCTCGCTGCCGTTGGTGTGATCCTCACCCCGATCTACCTGCTGTCGATGCTGAGGGAGATCTTCTTCGGCAAGGAAAACGTGCAGTTGGCCTCCAATACCAATCTGGTGGATGCCGAACCTCGCGAGGTTTACATCATCGGCTGTTTGCTCGTGCCCATCATTGGCATCGGGCTCTACCCACGCCTGATGACCGACAGCTACCGCACAGCCATCGAGGCACTCGTGGATCGCAATGTCGCGGCCATGGAAGCCATCACCCGTCCAACCGCACCTCTGATCAGAAATCCAAGCCTGGCCCCCGCTCTGCTTCAAGCACCCAAACTTCCCTCGCCTGGCGCAACGTAACGATCTTCATCTGTTCCGATTCGTCCGTTAATCAATCAGTTGTGTTCCCATACCTTTTGGGTGAATGAACCAATCCGGTCGATGCGCCAGATCAATTTCAGTTTGATTTTCATCTTCGGACTGAGCACCGTGTTTTTCACTCTGGAGAACACCACCTCCACCACAGTGCATGTTCTGCCAGGCATTCAGTACTCGCTGCCTCTTGCCGCTCTGCTGCTGATTGCCTCTGGCTTCGGAGCTGCAGCAGCCTGGTTGTTCGCCACCTGGAGCGGCATGCTGAACAACGTTGAGAAGTTCAGCCAAGCCAGTGAGTTTGATGCTCAGAAGATACGAATTCATGAACTTGAGACAGATCTGAACCGCTACCGAGCCACGGTCGAGACTCAGCTGGGGCTTCTTCCTTCGGCAAGCACTCAAGACCCCGGCTCTGAAGAATCTCAGAACTAAAGAGCATCGGGCACTGGCCTACCCCTTCAAGGCTGGGTACTTTTCCTGAAGTTGGTAACTGGTAGTGACAGACGCCGGGCTGAATCAGAGTGCTGATGCCGGCGCCAGACTTGCCATTCGTCTGCTTCAGGACGCCGCTCAACGCGGTGACTTGGACCCATGGGACGTGGATGTCATTGCCGTGGTCGACGGATTTCTCGACCAGCTGAAACAGAGAATCGATGTTCCTAGACGCATGGCAGAAGCCATGGCCAGTCGAGGGGGCAGCTACGAACGCGATCTGGCCGACAGCAGCGAAGCCTTCCTGGCTGCGTCGGTCTTGGTGAGCCTCAAGGCGGAAGTGTTGGAAGCCCAGACCTTCCCACCTGCGCCGGTGTTTGAAGAGGCTTTTGAAGCCGATTGCGCAGATCAAGGCTGGCTGGATCCAAGCTTCGACCTGCCGCGAAGACCTGAGAAGCACCTGAAGCGGCGGCCAGTGGCGCCACCGCCTTTGCGGCGAGCGGTCACCCTCGGTGAACTGATTGAACAGCTGGAGTCAATCGCTGAGCAGATTGAATCGGATGAGCTGGACATGCGTCGTCGACAGCGGCAGAAGCGTTACTCCAATCGTGAGGCGATTGCCCAGGTCGCGGCACTGGCCCATCGTGAGAAGTTGCCAGAGACAACCGCAGCACTCGGCCTGTACCTGAAGAATTGGGAACAAGCTCTCCAGTGGGTCAACTTCGAAACCCTCGTAGAGCACTGGAGTGATGCCGCTGCCCCGGATCTCGACAAGGATCGCGTGGGTGTGTTTTGGGCTCTGCTGTTCCTCTCGTCACAGGGTCAGGTTGAGCTTGAACAGTTCGGCGTTCTGCATGGACCGATTCAACTCAGACGCGTGCTGGAACCCGGACAGATAGCGCAACTACCCCTGACCAGCCTTGACGTGCCAGCTGTTCCGCCGGCCAAAGCAGCGATGGCCGCTTAACCCCCCATTTATGGTGGCCTTTCTAATCAAAAGCCTGTAACGCCGATGAAGGCGATGATCCTGGCCGCGGGAAGAGGAACGAGGGTTCAGCCGATCACCCACGTGATCCCCAAACCCATGATTCCGATCCTGCAAAAGCCGGTGATGGAATTCCTGCTTGAACTGCTCAAAGAGCATGGGTTCAAGGAAGTGATGGTCAATGTGTCTCACCTCGCCGAAGAGATCGAGAACTACTTCCGAGATGGACAACGCTTCGGTGTTGAAATCGCTTACAGCTTTGAGGGGAGAATCGAAGAAGGAGAGTTGATTGGTGACGCCCTCGGTTCGGCTGGTGGCCTTAAAAAAATTCAGGATTTCCAGAGATTTTTCGACGACACTTTTGTGGTGCTGTGCGGCGATGCACTGATCGATCTGGATCTCAGCGAGGCCGTTCGACGCCACCGTGAGAAAGGAGCGATGGCGAGCTTGATCACCAAAAGAGTTCCGAAAGATCAGGTGACTAGCTATGGCGTCGTGGTGAGTGACGACGAAGGGCAAATCAAAGCGTTCCAGGAAAAACCAAAGATCGAGGAGGCCCTCAGCGACACAATCAACACCGGCATTTATCTGTTCGAACCCGAGATTTTCGAACACATTCCATCAGGTCAATCATTTGATATCGGTTCTGACCTCTTCCCAAAGTTGGTTGAAATTGGGGCACCCTTCTATGCACTGCCCATGGATTTCGAATGGGTCGACATCGGGAAAGTCCCCGATTACTGGCAGGCCATCCGCAGCGTCCTTCAGGGAGAAGTTCGTCAGGTTGGCATTCCCGGCAAGCAGGTGCGTCCTGGTGTCTATGCCGGTCTCAACGTCGCGGCCAATTGGGATCGGATCAATGTGCAGGGCCCGGTTTACGTGGGCGGAATGACCCGGATCGAAGACGGGGCAACCCTGATCGGCCCATCCATGATCGGCCCCAGCTGCCACATCTGCGAAGGAGCCACGATCGACAACTCCATCATTTTCGATTATTCAAGAATCGGTGCCGGCGTGCAGCTCGTGGAGAAGCTCGTGTTCGGTCGTTATTGCGTTGGCCGCAACGGTGACCATTTCGACCTCCAGGAAGCAGCTCTCGACTGGTTAATCACCGATGCTCGTCGGCAGGATGTCGTTGAACCCTCTCCGCAGCAGAAGGCGATGGCCGAACTGCTCGGCACCGATCTCACGGCGCCGGCAGGCTGACGCCAGCTCGATCCAAAACCTCCGGGATCCGCTGTTCCGCCTTCACGGCCATCAAGTGGACCCCCTGGGCGATTCCTGAGAACTGACGAACCTGTTCTGCAGCGATCGCGATTCCCTCATCCATCGGATCATCCGCCTGATCGAGGCGATCAATTAAATGGTTGGGGATACAGGCGCCGGGAACCACGCGATTGATGAACCGGGCATTACGGGCTGACTTGAGCAGAAACACCCCTGCAAGCACTGGCAGCTCAAGAGGATCAGCGAGGTCTCGGCAGAATCTCTCCAGAGAACGAGGATCCATCACCATCTGCGTCTGCACGAATCGGGCACCAGCCTCACGTTTGCGGGTGAGACGTCTCGACAGACCGGACCAGCTGGCGCAGTGGGGATCAGCGGCAGTCCCTGCAAACAAATTGGTCGGACCGTCAGCAAGCCTGTCTTTGACGGGATCCTCCCCTCGATTGAATGCGCTCACCTGCTGCAGAAGCCGAACCGATTCCAGCTCGTGAACCGACCGGACAGACGATTGATCGCCAGCACGCACGGGATCACCCGTGAGGCAAAGCACATTGCGGATCCCGAGGGCATGGGCTCCCAGCAAGTCGGCTTGAAGTCCGATGCGATTCCGGTCGCGACCTGCAACTTGCAGAACAGGCTCCAAGCCCACATCGAGCAACAGACGGCACACGGCGAGACTGCACATGCGCATCACCGCCCGGCTGCCATCGGTGACATTGATGGCATGGACGCGCCCTCGCAGGCACTCGGCCATGGCAAGGGTTTCACTGGGATCACCTCCCCTTGGAGGCATCACCTCAGCGGTAAGGGTGAGGGAACCAGCCTCAAGGCTGCGCTGCAGCGCGGAATTCAATCGAAGAAACGCTTCTAAACGCCACTATGGAAGATCATTCGCAGGGGCTACCCCTAGGATGAAGTCATGATTCAATGTCAACGGTCAGCATGACCAGCGGCGAGGGGACGGGCTCAATGAATGCATCCCTCTCCGCAAGGGAACTCGAGATCATCGAGTTGGTCGCTGAAGGTTTAACGAATCAGGAAATTGCCGAGCGGCTCACCATCAGCAAGCGCACCGTGGATAATCACGTCAGCAATGTGTTCACAAAAACCGGATCCAAGAACCGGGTGGCCCTTCTCAACTGGGCGATGGATCACGGGAAGATCTGCCGCGATGGCTTCAACTGCTGCTCGCTTCCGGATACATCCGAGGACGCCCCCTGACAGCCAACGGCAGAGGCAACGGCAGATCGAGCATTGAACAATGATTCAGCGAGAGATCGAACAGCTCCGCGTAGGCGATGCACGCCTCGCGATCGAGACCGATGAATCGCAGAACTCCCTCATGGTCATAGAGGCCGTGCACGTGGCACCTTCACGTTTCCTGAGAGAAATCTAAAGGAAAACGAAAGAAGCCTTCAAGGGTGTTTGGGCTTATTGATGGCTGCCGAAGCCATAGCGACGTCTGACCTCTTCGGGCCACGACGCAATCGGGGCGACCGCAAGGGCCGCGTTGCTCCAGCGACCATCACGGGTCACTTCCTGGCCACACCACGGAGGAAGCTCCAAGGGTGCATCGGCAGTATCCAACTCCACCTCCGCAAGAACAAGGGGAGCGTTATCACCCTCAAAGCAGTCCACAACCCACTCACCACCGGAGAGAGCGAGGGAGTAGCGGGTCTTGATCAAGCGATGGGGCGCCAGGTCCCAGAGCGCCTCGGCATCGGTGGTAGGCAGAGGGTATTCGAACTCATGCCGGGCGATGCCTGACGCAGGCGCTTTGAGCGTCAGCCAAGCCTCGCCATCGGCACGCAAGCGCATCCTCACGGTGACACCATCCTTGGACGCCGCCAGATAGCCCTGCCTCAGTGGCTGAGGAGTGCCAGCGAAGGCACGCCAGCCCTGTCCAGTCACCAGGAAACGTCGTTCGATTTCAAGCGGCATCGGTGGTTTCAGTTCAGCGACGGCATGCTGTCGACCAAACTGCCCGCCCAATGCAGTTTGCGAGACAGAGTGCGGTAATACGAGGGGTTTTGCTCCAGCTGCACCATGAGGGCGTGATGGGGAGCCCGCTGAATCACGCAGCATTCACCAGGAGCCATTACTTCACCGGCGGCACCATCCTTCCAGAGCTTCACCTGGCGATGGGAATCTCCAAGGGGCCAGATCACCAGACGCGACCGCGGAGGCAGCACGATCGGCCGACTGGACAGGCTCATCGGACAGATGGCGCTCACGATGATGGCATCAATCCCTGGGTGAAGAATGGGTCCTCCAGCAGCCATCGCGTAACCGGTGGACCCAGTGGGTGTGGCCAGGATCAATCCATCACCTCTCACCTGATCGACCACTTCTCCATCGATCTCCAGTTCCAACGTGCAGGTTGGGGCGAGATCCTCGCGATAGGGGCGCAGATAGATGTCATTGAGAGCCCAGTGCCTCTCAATGACAGATGAATCATCCGGGAGTGTTCCTGAAACCGGACAAGTCAGAGCGTCAGCCCGATGGACCACGGCCTGAAGCATCATCCGTCGCTCCATGGCGAAATGATCCTCCAGAATCCGCGTCCAAATCGTGTCGTTGTGGAGCAGACCTGGCTCATGGGTGAGAAATCCCAGATGGCCACCCACGTTGAAGCAGAGGATGGGAACATCAAGAACAGCCAAGTGTCTTGCGGCTCCAAGAACAGTGCCATCGCCACCGAGCACAACAGCCAGATCGGGAAGCTCGGGCTCAGAGGCGAGGAGACCTGGAAATGGATCGGCCATGAGGCCACTCATGGCAATCGCGACGGAGACACCCAGCGACTCCAACTGGGATGCACACGCTCTTGCTTCCTTCTGGGCGAGTGGACTTTCAGCTCTATAGATCAGCCAAATCCGTTGAAGCTGCATGGTGAGGGCGCTGCCCTACCAGCGCAGAAGGTTGAAACGTTCCATATCCACTGTGACGCGATTGCGATAAAGAGACAAAAGAATCGCCAAACCAACGGCCGCCTCGGCCGCAGCCACGGTGATCACGAAGACCGAAAACACTTGTCCTCGAATCAACTGTCCATCCACGTAAGACGAGAACGCCATGAGGTTGATGTTCACTGCATTGAGCATCAATTCGATACTCATGAGCACGCGAACGGCATTACGACTGTTGATCAGCCCCCAGACGCCAGTACAGAACAGCACTGCGGCGACAAGGAGATAGGCCTCGAGGGGAACGGAACCGGAAAGCAGCTCAGAAACCATGGGGAAGAAGGGAAGAGGACATCAGGCGGGTGGCTGATCCACCAGCAGAGGAGTGCGCGCCTTTTCAATCAGGCCTTGATCAACAGCTTCTCCAGTTCCAGGGTCAACCGCCTGAACATCACGTCGCGCCAACACGATGGCACCGATCATGGCCATCAAAAGCAATACGGAAGCCAGCTCGAAGGGAAGCAGATAATCGGTGAACAGGTGTTCACCGATGCGGATCGTTGCTCCCTCGCCGATCGGCTCTGGGCCCTCAGCCCAAGGGGTTGTGAGAACCACGCGGGTCAGAAGAACAAACAAGCCTGCACAGACCCCACCAGACAGAAGACGACGGACCGCGATCCCAGGAATCGGTGCCAGGTCTTCGCGCTTGTTGACCAGCATGATCGCAAACAGGATCAGAACATTGACCGCTCCGACGTATACCAGCACCTGGGCTGCAGCCACAAAGCTGGCATTGAGCAGCAGGTAGAGACCAGCGACAGCCAAGAAAACGCCACCCAGAAGGAAGGCCGAATAAACGATGTTGCTGAGGAGCACAACACCGAGGGCTCCCAGAACGATGACTGCGCTGAGAACAAAAAAACTGATCAGCTGCGTCGACGCTGCGATCGTCATTCAGCGCTCTCCTTGCTGTTGTTGGTTGATGTGGCCGATTCTCCCTCATTGCCAGCGGTGCCAGCAGCATCACGCTTGAGAGAAGCAAGAACCTGATCCGGCCGCTGTCCTGCCCGTGGACGCGCCGGGTCTACCCCATGGGGGTGGACTTCACCGGCGGGAAGATACGCCAGTTCCCTCAGGGGTTGTACAGCGGGGTCTGTGGTCACGCTCGTGGGTAAACGGCCCAAGGCCACATTGTCGAAGTTGAGGCTATGACGATCGAAAGCTGCCAGTTCGTACTCCTCAGTCATCGACAGGCAGTTGGTGGGGCAGTACTCCACGCAATTGCCGCAAAAAATGCAGACTCCGAAATCGATGGAATAGTTCCGTAGTTCCTTCTTCTTGGTCTCCTTATTCATCACCCAGTCCACCACGGGCAGGTTGATGGGGCAGACCCGAACACAGACCTCACAGGCGATGCACTTATCAAACTCGTAGTGAATCCTTCCGCGGTAGCGCTCTGAAGGAATCAGTTTCTCGTAGGGGTACTGCACCGTCACGGGACGGCGCTTCATGTGGTCGAAGGTGACAGCCAGGCCTTGGGTGAGATTGCGCGCCGCGTCAACGGCGTCGCGGGTGTAGTCACCAACCTGTTTAAGGAAACCGAACATTGTCTGAAGTCAGGTAAGGAGCGGTCTGTCGAGAGGAAACCAGAGGGTCATGATGACGCCGTTAGCGTTCAAGTGTCGCGTTCACCCACCGAAGGCGACGGGGAATGCAAGTTTCAGAGCCGCGGTGACCAGCAGGTTGACCAATGCCAGTGGAAGCAAAAATTTCCAGCCGAGATCCAAAAGCTGGTCGATGCGAACCCGTGGCGTGGTCCAACGCAGAAGAATGGCAATGAACACCAGGAGGTAGGCCTTCAGGACCGTCATCACAATGCCTGTAGCCCCTGTGATCACTTGAACCAGCGGAGCATCAACAGACTGTCCCAGCCAACCGGCAAGCCATTCCACGGGCACCGGAAATCCCCAGCCACCGAGATAAAGCACTGAAACCAGCAACGCCGAGAGCACAAGATTGATGTAACTGCCCAGGTAGAACAGGGCAAACTTCATTCCTGCGTATTCGGTCTGATAACCGGCAACCAGTTCCTCCTCAGCTTCAGGGAGGTCAAAGGGAAGGCGTTCGCACTCAGCCAGGGCACAGATCCAGAAGATCAAAAAGCCAACCGGCTGGCGCCAGATGTTCCAGCTCAGAATTCCAGCCCCTGTCTGCTGGCTGACAATGTCAACGGTGCTGAGAGAATTGCTCATCATCACCACCGCAAGCACCGCAAGCGCGAGGGGGATTTCGTAGCTGATCGACTGGGCTGCAGCTCGGAGTCCACCCAGCAGGGAGTACTTGTTATTCGATGCGTAACCACTCATCAGCAGACCGATGGGCTGAACGCTGCTGAGGGAGATCCACAGAAAGATGCCGACTCCCACATTGCTGATCAGAAGATTCTGTCCAAAAGGAACGATCAACCAGGACAGAATCACCGGGACGACAACGAGCACGGGGCCAAGCGTGAAGAGAAGCCCATCCGCCCTTGCCGGGATGATGTCTTCCTTCACCAGAAGCTTGAGGCCATCAGCAAGAGGCTGAAGAACGCCAAGGGCTCCGGCATATTCCGGGCCAATGCGCTGCTGAACAGCAGCAGAGATTTTGCGTTCCAACCAGACTGTCACCAGCACGCCGACCACTGCTGCCACAAGCACCAGCAGCATGGGGAGCGGCAGCCAGATCAATCGGGCCGCTTGATCGGAGAGACCGAAACCCTCCAGGGTCTGACTGAAGCTCTGTTCGAGATCCAGACCAGGACTCACTAGAGCCGGTGCATTGGTGGCAAAGAAAGTCACCATGAACTGAGGATTGATGTGTGCAACTTAGGTGCTTGCGGAGGGAAGCCGGTCTTCAAGCGGGCTCCACTGACGCATCGAATGGCCTGTATAGATCTGAGAGGGCCGGAAAATGCGGTTGGCGCCAAGCTGTTCCCGCCAGTGGGCAAGCCATCCCGCCACCCTGGCGATGGCGAATACAGGCGTGAACAGATCCCTTGGAATTCCGAGCTTGCGGTAGACCAAACCTGAGTAGAAGTCGACATTAGGGAAAATGCCTTTGGGTCCAAGGCGACACTCAGCAGCTGCTTCAAGAGCTCGAGCCACGTCGTACATCTCGTCGTGGCCAAAGCGGGCAAACAGCTCTTCTGCCAGCACCTGAAGAATCACGGCCCGAGGGTCTTTGACCCGGTACTCCCGATGCCCGAAACCCATGACCTTGCGTTTGCTGGCCATGGCCGCATCGAGATAATCAGCTGCACGGTCAGCTGTACCGATCTCATCCAGCATGGCCAGAACATCCTCATTGGCGCCTCCATGCAGGGGACCGGCCAGGGTTCCCACAGCTGAAGCGACCACGGCATAGGGATCCGTCAGGGTGCTGGCCGTGACCCTCGCACTGAACGTGCTGGCGTTCAGGCTGTGTTCCGCATGCAGGATCAGACAACGGTCAAAGATCCGCGATGCCAGAGGGTCAGGCTCACGCTCCATGAGCATGTAGAGAAAATTGGCCGAATAGGCCAGGTCATCGCGAGGTTGAATCGGATCCTGTCCTTTGCGGATCAGTTGAAAGGCCGCCACCATCGTTGGGATCTTGGCGATCAACCGCACCACGGCGTCATAGATGTATTGGGGGTCATCGATGGCCCGCCGGGAATAAAACAACCCAAGCGAAGCCGCACTCGACTGCAGAGCATCCATCGGATGACCATCCGATGGAAAGCACTTCATCATGTCTCGCACGCGGAAGCTCACCCTTCGGTGCATCTGCACTTCCTGCTCAAAGTCTCTCAATTGCTGAGGGCTGGGCAGTTCACCCCAGATCAGCAAATATGTGGTTTCGAGAAAACTGCAGTGAGAGGAAAGATCATCAACGGCATAGCCGCGATACGAAAGTTTCCCCGCTTGCCCATCGATGTCACAGATTGACGACTGAGTCGCAGGAACCCCTTCCAACCCGGGACGGAACACCAAACCGGTGCGTTCATGACGAATTTCAGCACTCTCGCTCCGACTCACTGTCTCCCTACTGCTCAATGTCAACTTAAACGGAGCCAGGAAGCAGGAGTCGTGGCCTCAGCAACGCCTGAAGATGAGCATGTCCGAAGGGGTCGCAGGACAGGTCGTCCCAGCAGAGGTGGCAGAACCCCGCTTTGCGCAATCGCAAACTCCCAGGCGCAGCACCGATGAGTGCAGCGGCCAATCCGCTCAGATCGGGTTCATGGCCGACCAAGAGGCAACGTCCGTGAACAGATCTCACCAGAGGCCTTGGATCACCCCCGGGCGCGAGAGCGGACTCGACCTGGACAGCGGAAGCCAGGCCGGCCTGAACCGCCAGCTCGGCAGTCTCGACTGCACGCCTGTATGGACTGGAGAGCAACAGGTCGGACTGATACCCCAACTTGCTGAGGCGGTCAGCCACCGCGAGAGTGCGCTCCACCCCGAGCTCCGTCAGTGGGCGATCCGGATGGTCCTGGTCATGGTCCCGTTCAGCAGCGATGCCATGACGGAACAGGAAAAGATCAACCGAAATGAAGTCGGGCATGCAGACGCAGGCTGCTCGACTCTCCACTTTGGTCCGACGTCAGATCTGGCGCTGCCACCAGAGTGAGGCTCTGCACCGCAGGGCTCAGTGAACGTCCTCCCAGGCCTTGGAGCAGAGTCCATGGACGCCACTTCCCGAGACCATCACGAGCCGGTTCGGCGGCGAGGGCAAACTGTTGCGTGATCGGTGCCTTGGCCAGGTTCCGCAGCACCTGGAGTTGCTGCTTAAGACCGCTCGGATCGCCCCCACTACGACGCTGGCGAAGTCCCTCAAGGGTCTGTCCCCACCAGTTCAAGCCAGCATCGTGTTCCAAAGCCACGGCAAGATCCGCCGTCAACGACTCCTCACCATGGCGTCGCTGACGCACCAACCGGGTCCAGACCTCAAGCGATTGCCCATCGGCATCCAGCGTGGATCCCACGAGTCCGTCCTGCTCAAGTTTGCTGCTCACGGCCTCTGATGGTGGTGCATCCGCGCGGCTCCCGAGAAGCCAACCCGCCTCACCCTGTTGCAGAAGCAGTGGACCGGAGTCGAGGGCAACGACGGCCGCCGCCCCTTCAGCAGCGGCGGAGTCCAGCGTCCGTTGAAGCACAGGGGCAATCCACTGCGCCAATGGATTGCGGCTATCCGGATTCATCAATGCCTGAGGCGCTGACAACAGCGCCAACATCTGAGCGTCACCCCCTGTGGCGTCAAGAAGAGCCTCGGCATCAGAACGTCCATCCGCCCCAGGAACCACCGCGTCCTGAAAGCGAACCAAAGCCTTCAGGTCAAGATCCGTTCCATGGGTCACCAGGCCAGCGACCAACCCGGTGAGATCACCACGCTCTGCGATCACCGTCGGAACGCCAAGCCAGCGCTGCATGGCGGCCGGGCTTGCCGTGAGAAAGGCCACTCCGGAACCGAACGATGTCAGATCATCGGCGAGACGTGCATCACCTTGAAGGTTCAAACTCTCAAGCTGCGACACATCCAGGGCCTGTTCCAGCACCCCTCGACCGGAAGCCAGGAGCAGCAGGTCATCGTCGATCAATGCCGTGGCAATCGGCTGAGGATCGCGACCCAACAGGGCACCCCGACCACTGATTACGCCCATGCCTCGATAACGGGTGATCTGCAAGTCAGTCCCAGCCAGGCTGCGGGTTTGCCAAAAACGCTGCAAAAAGCGTCGAGCTCCGTCGTCGTCCTGACTGGACAGGGCCAGAACCCAACCCAAACCGCCCTGATCGTCAGCGTTGGAGCTGCTTTGATCCAACACGGCAAAACTGACCTGTGGGCCGATCCAGTTCACCAGTTCGTCATTGAAATTCAGCCCGGCCAAAGCGAAGGCACCATCGCGGAGCTGGCGTGTGCTTTCGCTCGCGGCCTCTCTCTGACGCACCGGAGCGACGGCTCGGGCATAGGCCGGGATGCGAGACGGATCCACCAGCCAATTCAGGGTGAGTTCAGCATCACGAGGCATGAATCGAGCCGCCCGGTTGAGCTCCAGCGGTCGATCAACGATCCGTAGCGGACTCTGTTGTGCCATCACCCACCACACCCCAAAGGCCAGGGTGAGGAGCACCATGGCCGATGCAACCAGAGCGAGCAGGAACGAACGCCCTTTCATGGACTGGCGGTGGAGGACATCACTGTCATCTTCATGCATCCAGGGTTCATGGCCAGCCCGGAGCCAGACTGATGGGATGAATCAACGCACCCCTCAACCCCTGAAAGCCACTGAGCTAGAGGCCTGGCTGCAAAAGAAGCCTGAGTTGACTTTGGTCGACGTTCGTGAACACCGAGAACTAGCGATCGCCGCATTTCCTTATCCAGTGGAACATCTGCCTTTAAGCGCTGCGGAGCAGTGGATGGATGAGATCGACCAGCGACTGCCGGCTTCTCGGACCGTGGTTGTGATCTGCCATGCAGGGGTGCGCAGCTGGAACTTCGGATGCTGGCTCCTGGAACGAAATCCCTCGCAGGACGTTTGGAATCTGGAGGGCGGCATTGACGCCTGGAGTCTTGCTGTGGATTCAACTGTGCCCCGCTACTGAGGGTGATCCCGCCATGAAGCCCACGTCGGATTCATGGTGGTCACGTTCGAAACCAGAGAATCATTCGTACGATCACTCCACCTCAACAGTTGCTGTGGAGCTCCTGCCCCAACGCCAACAGGACGTGCTTCAGGCCACGGTCCATCACTACGTGGACACGATTGAACCAGTGGGGAGCAAAACCCTTGTCCAGCGTTTTGGGCTCCAGGCAAGCTCAGCCACAGTGCGTTCCGCGATGGGAGCCCTTGAGCAAAAAGGGTTGCTGGTGCAGCCCCATCCATCGGCCGGTCGGATTCCCAGCGCGAAGGGATACCGACACTACGTTGACTGCTTGCTGCCGAAGCCTGGAGCCGCCGTTCACCATCTCGAACAGGAACTCACCCAACTGAGCTTGCGTTGGGCTGCACTCGACGATCTGCTGCAGCAGCTAGCAAGACGTCTGACCGATTTCACGGGGCTGATGAGCCTGATCACCGTGCCGCAACCGACAGAACGGCGACTGCATGCGATCCGCCTGGTCCGAACAGAGGAGAGGCTTTTGGTCATGTTGGTGGCTGATTCCAGCCAGACCCATCACCTGAATTTGCGCTTACCCCACGGCAGTGCCCATCAGGTGGCAGCCCTCGAACGTTGGACCGATGACCAACTACGTCGATCCGGACAGCTCGGCTGGGAGTCCCTGCCCCAGCAGCTGCAAACCTGTGGTCAGGCGCTGAGGGAAGCCCTAGAGCACAAGGATCCCTTTATTGGTCCTAGCGAGCAGGGCGCTCACGTTCACGGCGTCTCCAGGCTGGTGGCGCAGCCAGAGTTCAGCGACAGCGCCAAGGTGCGCCCCCTCCTGGATCTGATGGATTGCAATCCAGCCGCCTTCATCCCGAGTGATCCCTCCCGTGATAACTGTGTTTGGATCGGTGGGGAGCATCCCCACACGGCGCTGAGCGACTGTTCCGTGATTCAATCCAGCTATCGCAGCGGAGGAGGTGGTGTCGGGCAGGTTGCGCTGGTGGGCCCGATGCGCATGGCTTACGCCACGGCACGTGCTGCCGTTCAATCTGTAGCGAAACACCTCAACAATCTTCTGAGCTGATTGAACAATCTCAGAGCTGAATCAAAGAGCGTCTCCGAGGCGTTCAGCCACGGTATTGACGTCCTTGTCGCCGCGTCCTGAGCAATTGAGAACCACTTCAGTCCCCGCAGGAAGTGTGGGGCAGAGGGTTTCCAGCCAGGCGAAGGCATGGGCCGTTTCCAGAGCAGGGATGATGCCTTCCAATCGACTCACGAGCTGAAGGGCATCCAGCGCCTCCGCATCGGTGACGGCTCCATATTCCGCCCGTCCAATCTCGCGCAGGTAACTGTGCTCAGGGCCGACACCCGGGTAATCAAGACCGGCACTGATGGAATGGGCTTCCTGCACCTGACCGTCCTGGTCTTGCAAGAGAAGACTCATCGCCCCGTGCAGCACACCAACCCGACCTTCCGTAATGGTGGCTGCGTGGCGGCCGGTGGCCACGCCGTCACCTGCGGCTTCCACACCGATCAACCGCACATCCGTGCATTCAACGAAGGGATGGAACAGACCCATCGCATTCGATCCTCCGCCGACGCAGGCCATCAGCACATCAGGAAGCCGTCCGAACGCTTCCCGGCACTGCTGCCGCGTTTCCTGACCGATCACAGCGTGAAAGTCGCGTACCAGCATCGGATAGGGATGAGGACCTGCCACTGACCCAAGGATGTAATGGGTGGACTCCACGTTGGTGACCCAGTCGCGGATCGCCTCACTGGTGGCGTCTTTGAGGGTGGCCGTCCCTGCGGTGACTGGCTGCACGGTGGCCCCCAACAGGCGCATCCTGAACACATTCAGGGCCTGGCGGCGCATATCTTCAGCACCCATGTACACCACACAGTCCAGGCCGAAACGGGCGCAGACCGTGGCGGTAGCCACACCATGCTGACCGGCACCGGTTTCAGCAATAATCCGCTTCTTACCCATGCGCAGAGCGAGGAGAGCCTGACCCAGGGCGTTGTTGATCTTGTGGGCGCCGGTGTGATTCAGGTCTTCACGCTTGAGCCAGATGCGCGGACCACCATCAGCACGGCGGTAGTGCTCGGTCAGACGCTCCGCCTCATAAAGCGGTGTTGCCCGACCGACATAGCTCTTCAGCAGCCGATTGAGCTCCGAGGTGAATGCAGGATCCTTCCAAGCCTCAGCGGCCGCCTGTTCCAGCTCGGCCAGAGCGGGCATCAGTGTTTCAGGCACATACTGACCGCCGTAGCGCCCGAAGCGACCCTCGCGAGCAGGACGGGAGCTGACGGCGAGGTCAGCAGCAGAGGGTTTTGGCGGCAGGGTGCTGGTCACAAAGCAACGGACCGCGCACGCGACCCTTGAGCGATACCTCAGCGTAAGCAGGCGATCACGCGATGCCGTGGATCACAGGCTTTGATCCGCAGATTTCTGAAGCCGACGGATTGCAGAGCGTCGTCCATATCAAGGCTGAAATAGTGCTCGATATAAGGCTCCGTACTTTTGAGGAGGGTGGCAACCGCAGCAGGCAGACGCTGCAGAACCGACGACGCAGGGTCCTGATCCACCATCACCAGTGCACCACCAGGACGCAGCAGCCGAAACGCCTCCGACAGCACGGCATGAATGGCGCTCTGAGGCAATTCATGGCACACAAACTGAAGACTGATCAGGTCGATTGAACACTCCTCCAGGCCCGTCTTTTCGGCCTTGCGATGCAGCCAGCCATCCACGACTCCTTCGCTGTCTCGCACCCTGGCCACAGCGAGCATCTCGGGAGACAGATCCAGACCCTGGATGTGCACTGATGACTCGCGTCGCTTCTCGGCACGCAGGCGCAGCCAGCGGCTGAGATGCTGGGTGCTGACCCCCACAGAACAGCCCAGATCGAGGGCTTGATGCACGGGACCGATCAGCAACGGTTCCACCACCTCATGGATCGCATCCCGCAGACGGGTCTGAGCAATCAGCGGGGGCAGAGTCTCATCGGGCCAGATGCGCAGAGCCATCGCATCAGTGGCCTGCTCAGCCTCCGTTGCGGCCTGCCAACAGAGATTGCCTTGTTCGTAAGCATGGAATCGAACGCGGTAGTAGTCAGGCGGCACCAAGCCGGGTGTCGTCACGTCCGCCAGCAGTGGGCTCGCTTGATGAAGCAACGTCTTGCGGCGGGCCCGCCAGGGGATTCCATTGCGTTCAGCCGTACGGATGATCAGCTGCCGGGCCTGAAAGAACAAAGGTCGCCGCAGCCAGCCGATGTTGATCAGCCGCTCAATCCACAGCCCCAGACCTTGGCTCGAATCAGCCCATTGCGGTTGCTGAACAACTGACTTCATCTCAAGAGCTCAATCTCTTCAGACAACAGTCTGAATGCTCGGGAACGACGGTGGGCTGGAGATAAAGTGATATCGACAGCAGGTTCAATCGCTGCCCTCAAGAACCAGTATCAATTGCCAAGTCCCGGATCAAAGGCGTTGGGATCGCAACAAATCCTGAATCAGAGAAGATCTTGAGCTGAGCAGGAACAACCAATCAACCCAACTGAGACAAGCACAAGAGCGCTGGTTACGAATCCCCCCCAACCTCAAGCCTCAAAGGCATTTAGCTACATTCGCAACCAAAACACATATCAAACATTCTAGGCAAGCAGACAAGCCCTAGCTAAATGCTTAGAAGCACTATCTCACTTTTGATACAGGATTCTCCAAATTCAGGAAACCAACGAATCACAGCAATAACATGATTAGCCTCATCGACAAGTTGGCTGTCCACGCCAGCAATCCCCCCTAAACCAGAGAAACATCTATCCCGTTGATTTCAACCCTGGTCTCATCGTTCACCCTCAAGCCATGCCTCGACTGATGAATGTTGTTGATCAGATCGCGAATCACTAGTCCAAGGTTTTCCACAGCAGTACTGGGTGAAGCACGAAGCCTTGGGCAAGACTGGCTTGAGCGATCGAGAGTTCCATGCCGAAAGGTGGCTGGCAAGAATTCAGCAGCAGTGAAAGCCTCCAACGACCTGAACCAACCACGGCTGGCACCCCCCGTTCCCAGCAGATTGTTCGGGTGCAGCCGACCCGAGGCGGAAAGGGAGGAAAGACGGTGACCGTGATTCGGGGGTTGCAACTCGATAACGCTGAAATCAAGGCACTGCTGAAAAAACTTAAGAGCCGTATTGGCAGCGGTGGCACCGTCAAGGAGGGCGAGATTGAGCTTCAAGGCGATCAAGTGGATCTAGCTCTTGAGCTCCTCACTCAAGAGGGCTTCAGGCCCAAACGATCCGGTGGGTGAATCGGGAGTCAACTGATTGTCGAAACGCAGGCCTGGGAGATAATGGCGGCCCGAATCGCTGCGTCATGTCCTCAACACCCACCTACGGTCAACTCACCAACCAAGGCGCTTCCACCAACATCGCCTGGCACCACGCCTCTGTTGACCGCAACGCCCGAGCTGAACAGCGCGGACATCGCAGTGCCATCCTCTGGTTCACGGGATTGAGCGGAGCCGGGAAAAGCACCTTGGCCAATGCGGTGAATCAGGCCCTGTTTGAACGCGGGTTAGCCACCTATGTGCTGGATGGAGACAACATCCGACATGGCCTCTGCAAAGACCTGGGCTTCTCAGACGCAGACCGCGAAGAAAATATCCGCCGCATCGGTGAAGTAGCCAAGCTCTTCTTGGATTCTGGCGTGATTGTTCTCACCGCTTTTGTCTCCCCCTTCCGAGCTGATCGCGATAAGGCCAGAGCCTTGGTGGAGGACGGTGACTTTTTCGAGATCTTCTGCTCTGCTGACCTAAGCGTCTGCGAAGAACGCGACACCAAGGGCCTTTACGCCAAGGCAAGAGCGGGCGAAATCAAAGAGTTCACTGGAATTTCCAGCCCATACGAAGCTCCTTCAGATCCCGAACTCTCCGTCGACACCGGAGCCGGTGATCTCGAGAGCTGCGTGAATGAGGTCGTCGACGCATTGGTCAGCCAGGGAATCATCCCCGCTCAGGCCTGATCAGGTCACCACTGGCCGGGATGCCTTGACGCTCTGCCCAGGCATCCACCAATGTTTTGAGGCAACTGGCCACGGGAACAGCCAGCAGCAAACCCAGAAGCTCGCCGAAGCCATAGAGCTCTCCTGCCTTGGCGCCGATGGGAAGGGCGATCAGCAACCAGGCCGGCTGGAGACCCACGATGCTGCCCATCAACCGGGGTTGGATCACCTGATCCACCAATTGTCCGACAAGGATCGCCGCCACTAGGATCTCAAGCCCTGTCTTGGGATCCTGAAAGGCAAGAAGTCCGCTGACCGCGATGATCGTGAGGGCGCTTGCGTAGGGAATCAGTGTGGTGAATCCGATCAGAACGGCGAAGAGAACTCCATAGGGAATTTTGAGCACAGTGAAAACGACGATCTGCCCAACCGCCAGGATCAAAGCCAGCAGGACCTGACCGGCAAAATATCCCCGGAATGTGCGTGAGAGCGTGCTGGTCACCAGTTCACGCCAATCCGTGGGAAGCCATCGGGCCAGGCCAGCCGCAATCGAGCGGCCACCCAGCAGGAAGAACACCGCCAACACCAACACAATCACGGTGTTGATGGTGGTTCCCAGGGTTGCCCCAAGGATGCCGAGCAGCCTCTGGCTGATCTGGCTGGCCACCCGACCGGCTCGGGTGAGGAGATCACTGCTCAGATCACCGAATTCACTGGGCAATCCCCTCGCATCAGCCAAGGATTGAAGGCTTGTGATCCAGCCCTCGGCCTCGCTGAGCAGACCAGGCAAGGCATTGATGAGCTGCCCGAGCTGATCGATCAACAGAGGAACCAGGGTGATCCCCGCGAACACCAACGCACTGATTGTGACCAGAGTCACCATCACGATCGCCATCCACCGGGGCAGGCCGCGGCCGGTGAGCCAAACGCAGGGAATATCGAGCAGAAAAGCGATCAGTGCCGCCGTGAGAAAAAGGCCGGGAAACGGAGCCAACGGAACCGTGAGCTGCCGCAGCACAAACAGATTCAGCGTGAGCAAGGGCAATGCCAGGCTCCAGCGCATCCAGCCTGGACCATTCATGGGCCGTTGTCTGTTTCGGGAATTGTGACCGCGAAAGGCCACAATCCATGCCTCTGTCAGCGATCGGTGGCCATGGCGTCGAGATAGGCCGCAGACCCGAGCTCGACCAGGCGTTGATCCTTCGCGGTCACGGCGTCGTGAAGCTGACGTCGATAAGCCCCGAGACGCTCCGACAAGGCGTGGTCTTGGAGCGCCAGGATCTGCGCCGCCAGCAACCCAGCATTCAGCCCGCCCCCGATGGCAACCGTGGCCACGGGAATGCCACCCGGCATCTGCACAATCGAATGGAGGGAGTCCACACCGGACAGGGCCCTGCTGCGCACCGGCACGCCGATCACCGGCAGGGTGGTGAGAGACGCCACCATTCCTGGCAAGTGAGCGGCGCCGCCGGCACCGGCCACGATCACCTGCAGACCGCGGTTACGGGCCTCACGGGCAAAGTCCACCATCTCGAGGGGTGTGCGATGGGCCGACAACACGCGCACCTCCACAGCAACGTTCAGCGTCTCCAGAACCTCAACCGCCGGATGAAGGGTGGGGAGATCGGAATCACTGCCCATGATCACGGCCACCTGCGGTGACATCGGTGACTGAACTGGATCGGAAGGCGTCATGGCAACAGGCAAAACGCGCAGGGAAGGCGAGACTTCCATCGTCCCGCACCAGACCGCCCGCATGCGCCGGATCACCCACGTGCGACTGCCTCAATGCCCTGGGTCAACATCAAACCAGGACCTGCACTGGCTGATTCTGAATGAACAAGGCGTGATCACCGAGATCGGTCCCATGCCAGCGATGGCGGCCATGGCAGGAGAGAGCTGGAACGGAGACTGGCTCAGTCCACGGGGGATTGACCTGCAGATCAACGGTGGGCTTGGTCTTGCCTTCCCTGAACTCTGCGTCGACGATCTCCCCCGACTGCTGCAGCTTCTCGAGCAGTTGTGGCGTGATGGTGTCGAGGCCATCGCCCCGACCCTGGTCACCTGTGGCGTCGACCCCCTGCGCCGCGCACTCTCCGTGCTGCGCCAGGCCAGAAGCCTGCACAAACCGGGCCGCTGCCGCCTGCTGGGAGCGCACCTGGAGGGTCCTTTCCTAGCAACAGAGCGCCGGGGCGCTCACCCAAGCGAACACATTGTCCAACCCAGCCTCACGGAGCTGGAGAGACGGATCTCCGGATTTGAAACCGAGATCAGCCTGGTGACGCTCGCCCCGGAACAACCCGGGGCAGAGCGCGTGATCAGCCATCTGACCACCCTCGGGATCACCGTGGCCCTGGGCCACAGCACAGCCACCGCTGAGCAGGCCGCTGCAGCCTTCGATCAGGGGGTCGGCATGCTGACCCATGCGTTCAACGCCATGCCTGGCCTGCATCACCGGGCGCCTGGCCCCGTGGGGGAGGCCTGCCGTCGCGGCGGCATTGCCCTGGGCCTGATCGCCGATGGCGTTCACGTGCATCCCACCATCGCGGTGTTGCTGCAACGCATGGCCGGCGATCAGATCGTGCTGGTGAGTGATGCACTCGCGCCCTATGGGTTGGCGGATGGTGAGCACCGCTGGGACGAGCGCGTGCTGCACGTGCAAGACGGAACCTGCCGACTGGACGACGGAACCCTCGCGGGCGTGACCCTGCCCCTGCTGGCCGGCTGTTGCCGGCTCGCCCTCTGGAGCGGCGATGCGGATGGGGCGATCTGGGCCGCGACGATGGCACCGAGACGGGTCATCGGCATGGATCACAGCGTTGAGGGGCTGGTGGGGCAACCCATTGACCATCTGCTGCGCTGGGACCTGAGCGAAGCGGGGGCATCCCTTGCCTGGCGTGAAGCTGCTTAAGATCCCGCCGACGCACCACCAAGCCGATGACCCCTGAACAGCAGCTGAAGGACAAGCTGGCCGAGAAGCAGGAGGTGAAGGGGTATTTCGAAACCACAGGCTTCGATCGCTGGAATCGCATCTACAGCGAATCCGACGACGTGAACAAGGTGCAGCGCAACATCCGCATCGGCCATCAGAAAACCGTGGATGAAGTGCTGGCCTGGATCAAAGACAGCGGCGAATTCAGCGACGTGAGCTTCTGTGACGCTGGATGCGGTGTAGGCAGTCTCAGCCTGCCCTTGGCGGCGATGGGCGCAGGCTCGATCAGCGCCAGCGACATCTCCGAAGCAATGGCCCAGGAAGCGGAACGCCGGGCCCGCGAGGCCGGCCTCGACATGACCAAACTCAACTTCTTCGCCAGTGACCTGGAAAGCCTGAGCGGCTCCTTCCACACGGTGTGCTGCCTGGATGTCTTCATCCATTACCCCCAGGCAGCCGCTGAAGAGATGGTGAAACACCTCTGCAGCCTCAGCGAGCAACGGCTGTTGGTGAGCTTCGCCCCTTACACCCCACTGCTGGCGCTCCTGAAGAGCATCGGCCAGTTGTTTCCAGGCCCCAGCAAGACAACCCGTGCTTACACCCTGAAAGAGGAAGGCATCGTCAAGGCTGCGATGGCCTGTGGCTACGAGCCTGTTCGACGGAGCCTGAACAAGGCACCGTTTTATTTCTCGAGACTGATCGAATTTCGCAAGAAAGAATGATCAGGAGCCGAAGCGATTGAACAGCTTGAACTCAGCGACAGGGGCTTAGTGCTTCACGGGAATGATGTCGCTGATTGCCAAATTCATGGTCCCAGCGTTTGTCATGACCTACATCTGGGCAGCATCAGCCTGAAGATGTGCCAGCAAACAGACCTGCAGATTCCCATTTTTTAAACACAACGTTTCCCTTTTGCGACACTTCTCGTTCCCCGTTGCGCACCCAGCAGCCAAGAGGAGTGAACTCAAAGCAACAACAGACAGTGAGCGACGCACGACCAATAGCCTTACAACTCTTGACTCCCGGCCAGCAGCAGTTCACCCGGGGCAAACCCAGACCCGGCTACGCAGCTGAGATGCAGGCCGTTCTCCAATACGAGTGTGTGGGCATGCAGCCGATAGCCACCATCCCCAGGGACAGCGGCAGCATTGATCCGTTGCTGCGGCAGATACAGAGGATCCCCGAGCAAGGGTGACCCCAACTGAGCCAAGTGAATGCGAATCTGATGCGGGCGTCCGGTGCTGATGGCCACCTCCACAAGATCGCCTTGATCACAGCGCTTCAGAAGGCGAAGCTCACTGCGGGCATGCAGGCGCCTGCGCAGAGGCTCGCCGTCGAAAGGATCAGGCCCCCAGACCCATCCCAGGAGCGGATGAACACGCTCCACCACATCGGTGGTCACCACCAGCGGCTGGTCCGCACGCAACCCCTTCACTGGGTTGGCCCAGGCCAGATAGGTCTTCCGGCAACCACCCTCCGGCCGGAACTGCCGGGAAAGCCCGGCCCGCGTTTGCGGTCGGCGCGCACACACCTGAAGCCCTGACGTGAACCGTCCCAAACGATGCACCGGCTTGGGAACCTGACTGGCGCCAGCCGATCGACTGGCCTCCATCAACAAGGCCGAGAGGGTGTGCTGCAGAAATCCGCCGCCAGGCATCACCGGTAAACCTGAGGGCTTGTTAATGACCAGCACGTCACCATCGTCGTAGACGACGGACCACTGATCCGGGATCGCAGGCTCAAGCCATGGAGGTCGTCGCCATTGCACGACATCCCTTGAACCCACAGGCACATCGTTCTGAAGTGACTGTCCATTGAGAAGCAATTCACCGGAGCGGATCCGGCTGTCCCAAACGTCCCTGGGCGAGTGGTCATACCGGCTGGCCATCACTGCACTCAACATCCGACCCGACTCGGACCTGTCCATTCGATCCGAATAGGTCCAGCCCTGATTCAATGCGGCTGGCCGCCAGCCCTTCACTCCACCAGGCGATGCTGCAGGGCGTAGCGCACCAGCTCTGTGCGACTGGAGGTGCCGGTTTTGATGAACAGACGACTCACGTATTTCTCAACGTTACGGATCGACGTTTCCAGCTGCCTGGCGATTTCCTTATTCATCAATCCTTCGGCGACTAACTGAAGAACACTGCTCTCGCGTGGTGTGAAGCTGTGCTGCACGGGTTCCTGCGCAGGAAGCGCCTCCGCCTGGGCCAGCAGCGAACGGATTTCGGTGATTTGCTTCGCCATTTGCCCCATATCAGCATCAGCAAAACGTGCTGCCTCCTGGAGCAGTCGCTGCTGGCGTTGAGCCACGTTGCGAACCCGCGCGACCAATTCATCGGGGTCAAAGGGCTTGGGAATGTAATCGTCAACTCCTGCGAGATACCCCTGCGTGCGGTCAGCGGTCATTCCCTTGGCCGTCAGGAAAATCACCGGTGTGCCTCCCAGCCGTTCATCAGCCCGCAAGCGCGTGAGCAGCCCATAACCATCAAGGCGGGGCATCATGACATCGGTGATCACCACATCCGGCAGCATCTGCTGGGCTTTGCTGAATCCCTCCTCACCATCCACAGCCGTGGTCACCTCGAAACCTTCGTCCTCGAGGTAGGCCTGAACGGCGGAACGCAGACCGGGTTCGTCGTCCACCAGCAACAGACGAACGGGTGGCTGCTCGGGCACTGAAGCAGTCATGACCTGTACGAGTCTGGGCGGAATCTAAGTGGGTCAGCCCCCAGGTAACCGCAGCACCTCCTGGGATTCGATCAGCAGAGTGGAATACCCGAGTTCTCTGGCCTTATCGGTTAAGGAAACAGGATCCTGTCCTGCCAGTTCGGGATGGCAGGCCGCCCACCACACCAGATGATCTTCCCTGGCTGTGGCGCGCACCGGGCCACCGGGATTGAGTTTGCGGATGTAAATCGCTTCTTTATCACGCGTGACCCGTACCGGCTCCTCGGCACTGCAGTCGACCGACTCACTGGGAATCAAGAGGTTGTCGGAGTATTCCTGCCACAACTTGAATTGGCGCAGCTCTGGATTGGACGGATCGCGTTTGATCGCAAAAATCCCCAGGGTGTAGTCATCGCCCACATCCTTGCCTTTAAGGACGACAAGATCCAAGGGACGCATGGATTTCATCTGTTCAAGGATCTCGTCCCGGCTAATCCCCTCAGCCATCAAGGGTTGTACGGCAGACACGGCCAATAGGCCCAAAATGGAGACCAGCCGAAGGGGACGCATCGCATCGATCACAACGTCCCACCATGCTGCCAACAACCACTGACGATTTGATCCCAGGCGACCTGATCCAGCTGGACCATCAGGCCACAACTCCCTGCCATCCCCTAGTGGTGCAGGCGATGGAGCCTTGGTGGCAGCAGGAATGGGGAAATGCTTCAAGCCGGCAACACCGACTGGGACTCACCGCAGCAGCTGCCGTGGCTTCAGCGCGCCACAGGCTGGCCTCCCATCTGGGAGTGGAGGATGACGAGCTGATCTTCACCAGCGGGGCGACGGAAGCCAACAACCTCGCTCTGCTGGGCCATGCCCGCGCCCGTGCCAAGGCGGAAGGGCACTGCGGCCATGTGATCACCGTGGCTACGGAGCATCACGCCGTACTGGATCCCATGCATCAGCTCCAGCGCGAAGGCTTCGAACTGACTGTGCTGCGTCCACAGGACAACGGCCTCATCAATGCAAATGCCTTGAGCGGCGTGCTTCGCGACGACACGCAGCTGGTGAGCGTGATGGCAGCCAACAACGAGATTGGAGTGATCCAGCCATTGCAAGCGCTTTCGGACGTCTGCAAGAGCAGGGGCATCACTTTGCACACCGATGCGGCCCAGGCCTTTGGGCACGTGCGACTGATCCGGTCGGATCTGGGTTGCGATCTCATCAGCCTCAGTGCCCACAAGCTGAATGGCCCCAAGGGAATCGGCGCGCTGGTGAAACGCCGAGGAGTCTCGATCCAGCCTCTGCTTTGGGGAGGCAGCCAGGAACAGGAGCTCAGGCCGGGAACCTTGCCCGTGCCTCTGATCGTGGGCTTCGCTGCAGCGGCGGACCTCGCGCATGCCGACCTGGAGACCCGGCAGCACCAGCTCAGCGTTCTCACAAACCAGCTGTGGAGGGGCCTGAAATCACGCCATCCCCAGCTGCTGATGAATGGAGCTCATCAGCCTCGACTAGCCCACAACCTCAACATCACCGTCCCGGATGTCTCGGGCAACCGTTTGCATCGATGCCTCAAGCGCTCTCTGGCCTGCAGCAGCGGCTCCGCTTGCAGCAGAGGGAAACCGTCCCACGTCCTGCAGGCGATCGGTCGCAGTCGAGTTGAAGCGGAAGCCTCCTTACGTTTGAGCCTGGGTCGAACCACAACAGCCACAGACATCAATCGCGCTGTGGAGGTGATTGCAGCATGCATCTCCCAGCTAGACGGGAGCCAATGAGCAAGCCAAGCGTTTGAACACATCACAAAACCTGGAAAAATCCGTCAAAACGGTTACCTTCCGAACAATTGAGAAGCCTGTTCCATGACAACAGCACCCAGCAATGGACGGCTTCACGTTCTTCGAGCTGTTGAAGACGGCTGGAGTGCGTTCACGAAAGCCCCTTGGTCTTTCATCCTTTTCACTCTGCTTGTTGGCATTCTTTCAGTGATCTTTCAGCTGGTCGCCAATGCGCCCAGTACATACATCGAAGGACCAATCGTCATTCTCTTGACCATCACAGGAGTGATTGGATCGGTATTGATCAACCTTTGGGGAGTGATTGGCATGGTGCGCGGATCATGGATTGCCCTTGAGGGAACAAAACCTGATTTTTTAGATTTTTCTCGCTGGGATGGTTCCGCAGCTGGTCGGCTGTTCGTGCGTTCGATCGCGCTGAATATTGTGTTTTTAGTCATTCTGGCCGTGGGACTGGGTGTGGCCTTCGGACTTGGCCAACTCAATGAAGCATTGATCTGGCTCCCAGGAATCATCACGCTGGTTCTGTTCATCTATCTCTCGGTGAACCAGATGTTCTTGCCCTATGTGGCCCTGCTCGAACAGCACAGACCTTTTGAAACCATTCAGCGCGGCCGTGATGCCGTTGATCCATCTTGGTGGTGGGTGGTGCTGCTGTTGATCGTCGATGCTGTGATCATCGTGATCGGCACGATTCTCTGCGGAGTGGGCCTTCTGGTGGCCGCCCCGGTGGTGGCCTGCATCACAACGGCGGCTTACCGCCAGCTCTTCGGAACAACCGATCACACTGGCTTGCTCAGAAGCGACGCTTCAACCACGCTCTGAACTGTCGACTGAAGCTGAGCGACGCCTGGCAATGCGCAACTTGGCGCTGCGGCTTCGTGGATTTCTTTCCTGTTCATCTTCAGAGGCCGTCAGCGGTCGGCGGGTGATGCGTTCCAACCGTTCATCCTGCAAAAAAGCTGTCTTGACGCGCCGATCTTCAAGAGAATGAAAGCTGATGATCGCCAGCATCCCGCCAGGCTGAAGCCAGTCCGGGGACTGCTCAAGCAAGCGATCGAGCGCTGCCAGCTCGTGATTCACGGCAATGCGCAGGGCCTGAAACGTACGCGTCGCCGGGTGGATCCGCCCACGTCGGGCCTTGGGTGGGTAGCAACCGGCGATCGCGTAGGCAAGCGCGGCAGTCCCTGAATAGGTCCCCTGCACCGCCAGATCCGCCTTGATCCGGCGTGCGATCCGGCGAGACAGGCGTTCCTCGCCATAGGCGTAGATCAGGTCAGCCAGGTCGGATTCCTTCAAGCGTTCGATCAACTGCGCCGCCGTCTCACCCCCACCCTCCGGATTCATGCGCATGTCGAGGGGACCATCGAGGCGAAAACTGAACCCCCGCTGCGCCACATCGAGCTGGGGACTGCTGACGCCAAGGTCCGCCAGAACCAGGGATGCCGACCCAGGAGGGCTGTAATCAGCAAAGTTGGTGGCCACGATGGTGACCCGTTCCTGCCAGGGGCGGAGACGCGCTGCGGCCGCCGCTCTCGCTGTGGCGTCCTGGTCGAGCCCGATCAAGCGCAACCCTGGATAACGGTCCAGCAACAGACTGCTGTGCCCGCCTCCGCCCAGGGTGGCATCCACAACCAGGCCAGACTGCCAGTGGTCACTGGGCTCCTGGTCCAACGTATTCAACAGAACATCGGCCAGCACCGGCACATGCTGAAAGGCTGAATCGGTCTCGGGAAGCTGATCGGGCATGGGTCCTTCCTAAGATCCCAACACGAATGTTCTGTACCGGCCCCATGACGCAGCTGGAAACGCGCACGGAGCCGATGGTGGTCAACTTCGGCCCCCATCACCCCTCCATGCACGGGGTGTTGCGGCTGGTGGTGACCCTTGACGGCGAGGACGTCGTCGATTGCGAGCCAGTGATCGGCTATCTCCACCGCGGCATGGAGAAGATCGCCGAGAACCGCACGAACGTGATGTTCGTGCCCTATGTGAGCCGCATGGACTACGCGGCGGGGATGTTCTACGAGGCCGTCGTGGTCAACGCCCCGGAAAAACTGGCCAACATTCCAGTGCCCAAGCGCGCCAGCTACATCCGGGTGCTGATGCTGGAACTGAACCGCATTGCCAACCATCTGCTCTGGCTGGGTCCCTTCCTGGCTGATGTGGGCGCTCAGACTCCCTTCTTCTACATCTTCCGGGAAAGGGAGATGATCTACGACCTCTGGGAAGCCGCCACCGGCCAGCGGCTGATCAACAACAATTACTTCCGCATCGGGGGCGTGGCCGCCGATCTCCCCTGGGGCTGGCTGGAGAAGTGTCGTGATTTCTGCGACTGGTTCGGCCCGAAGATCGATGAATACGAGAAGCTGATCACCAACAACCCGATCTTCCGGCGCCGCATTGAAGGTCTGGGTGTAATCGGCAAGGATGAAGCCATCAACTGGAGCCTCTCCGGGCCGATGCTCAGAGCGTCAGGCGTGCCCTGGGACCTGCGCAAGGTTGACCATTACGAGTGCTACGACGATTTCGATTGGGATGTGGCCTGGGAGAAGGAAGGCGACTGCTTCGCGCGTTATCGGGTGCGCATTGAGGAGATGCGCCAATCCCTAAAGATTCTTCGTCAAGCCTGCGACATGATCCCCGGTGGGCCCACCGAAAACGTGGAAGCTCGTCGTATGGCCGAAGGTAAAGACAGCGAATTCGCCGGTTTCGATTACCAATACGTGGCCAAGAAAGTGGCTCCCACATTCAAGATTCCGAACGGTGAGCTTTACACCCGCCTGGAATCAGGCAAAGGGGAAATCGGGATTTTCATCCAAGGGAATAACGACGTCACTCCCTGGCGTTTCAAGATTCGGGCCGCGGACAGCAACAACCTGCAGATCCTTCCCCACATCCTCAAGGGACACAAGGTGGCCGACATCATGGCGATCCTTGGTTCGATCGACGTGATCATGGGATCCGTTGATCGCTGATTCCTCCAGCTGGCTGACATTGTCAAAAAAGGTGCGCTTCGGCGACACCGACGCTGCTGGTGTGATGCATTTTCATCAGCTTTTGCGTTGGTGCCACGAGGCCTGGGAGGAGAGCCTTGAGCGTTACGGCGTTGAAGCCCATGCTGTGTTTCCAGGCTGCCGCGGCCAGGAGCGATGGCCGGAGATTGCCTTACCGGTGGTGCACTGTCGTGCCGACTTTCTCAGGCCGGTGCATGGCGGTGATCATCTCCAGGTTCTGGTTGTTCCCCAGCGGCTCGATCCAGGAAGCTTCGAAGTGCATTATCGCTTCCAATTGGATGACCAGGATGTCGCCCACGGCTCGATTCGTCAGCTAGCGATCAGCAACACATCCCGACGGCGGTGCGCACTTCCGGAAGCGATTGATCGATGGCTAGAAGCGTCTTCCCTTGGAAGCATCAGCGGCCTCTGAAGCCCGCACCCAGAGAAGTGCAACCACCTGCAGAGGGGCCAGGCTGAGGAGAACACCAAGAGGATGAAAACCATCCAGAGACTGGGAGGCAAACAGCACACAACTGAGGGCAGCCGCCGGTAAAAAAAATGCGACTCCACGCTTGGGCCCCAAGGGAACAGGTTTGATCAAAACCATTGCTTCCGAGCGTCGATATAAAGCTCACGGAATTCCTCGGGGGTTTTTGTGAGATAGATGATTCCCTCGATCAGTCCAATCACCCCCATCACAAACGAGGCGACACCACAGGTGACCATGCCACCGGCAATAGTCACCACCAACATGATGATGCCGGCGTTAGTGAAACCAAGAACAAATTTGTGCGCGCCGAAGGATCCAAGAAAGACGCCCAGCAAACCCGAGGCAAGCTTCCTGTTACTGATCTCGGTGTCGGAGAGCGTAGTCATCACAGGGCCTGATCTGTCCCGCTTCTAGCGATCGGAGCCAGACCTGCCAACGCGCACGCTCCCATTTTCCTGCAGCCGTCGGCTCGAGTTCATCGCATTCATGCCAAGCGATTGGACGCTCCGCAGGCATCCAGTCAGACACGAGGGCTCTCAATCCCCCGAGACACCTCGCCGCAACCTCAGAATCCCCATCAGCCCCACTCCAGCGCACCAGGGCCACCAGCCGCTCGCCCCACTCGCGATCCGACACAGCCAACAGCAGCACTGCTCCAAGCGGCAGTGACGCTGAACGAGCCGCAGCCATCAACCGCTCCTCGAGCTGGGGTGGATACACCGTGACGCCTCCCGAGAGGATCGCGCCATCCCGGCGCCCCAGCACATGCAGGTGTGGCTGAACAGCTGTCTCGGAAAGCCGGGCCCGATCACCGCTCCACCACCAGCCCTGTGAATCGGAGAGCGGATGCAGCTCGCCGGAATGGTCAACCCTTGCCAAGGCCAAGCGATCACAGCGAACAGCCAGGGCTCCGTCCGCACCCACCTGGAGATCAACGTCCTCGAGAGGCTGGCCACAGCTCGTACCACCAGTCAGAAAATCCCTGGGCCGTTGGGCCGTCACCATCGCGGCAGTTTCCGTTGCGCCGTAACACGGAGCCAACTTCAGGCCGGCCTGACGAGAGGCGGCAGCCAGATCCTCCGGCAAGCTCGCCCCTCCAACCCAGATCACATCCATCGCTTGCAACCAACGACGACCGCGTGGGTGAACCAGCAGACGCCGCAGCTGGGTGGGAACCAACGACAGCAGCATCGGCTGCTGCCGCCAGGCAGGGTGTTGCACGCTGCGTTCCAGCAGTCGAGCCGGGTGTTTCATCAGCGCGGGTGCCAACCAGACGTGGGCAGCGCCCCACTGGCATGCACGCCACCAGGGCATGAGTCCGCTCACATGGTGAAACGGGAGGGGATTCCAGACCAAGGCCGTGGTGGGGTCGATGCTGATGCAGCGAAGCCAGTGGGCGGTTGCCTGGGCTGAGCGCTCCAGGTTGCCGACAGGATGCAGGCAGAAGGATCGACCTCCGGTGCTGCCACCACTGGACAAGACCAGCCCAGGCCCTTCTGGCCAGCCAACAGCCTCTGGCCACTGAACAGCCTCCGGAGGCACAGATCCCCGGTCCGCCGAAGGATCACGGCCGAGCAGCCGCACCCACTGTCCCTTGCCCAAGGCCGCCTGCAGGCGGATCGCGGTGTCCTCAGGGCTAAGGGGGTCGCACAGAACGGCGACAGCGGAAGTCATGGCATTGCCTCCGACGCATGGGCCCAGACCTGCTCAGGCTCGGAGGCGAACAACGGTCCTGAAGGGGTCCAGCCAGGTGCGAAGCCGGGGGCGACAGGTGTGGGGCCCTGCTGTTGCAACTGGGCGAGCAGAGCAAGCCAGCGAGCACCGATGCCGGTTTCAAACGCCGTGCTCAGCATCAGCTTTGGTCGTCCTCTCTGCAGATCCTGAAGCAAGGGTCTCGGATCACCCTCCAACACAGGACGCCGCACCTGCCAACCCGGCCAGTGCTCACGAAGCTCGGGGTTCAGGTCCAGGGATTCATCCAAGGCAACGGGGACCCTCTCCCCTAACCGCGACAATCCCTCAAGATCGTTGGCCGCCAGTGGTTGCTCCAGCCAATCCAAACGCGGATCGTCCGCGACGGCATCGGCCCATCGATCCGCGGTGGCCCGATCCCAGCCGCCGTTGGCATCCAGACGCAGCCGGGCTTTGTCGGGAAGATGCTGGAGGAGCAGGCTCAGCAGCCTCCACTCCAAAGCCGGCTCGGCAGCTGCCACTTTCCACTTCAGCGTGAGCGGCTCCACCCTGCACGCTTCGCCCGCAACCTCCCCATGCTGCGCGAGCAGGGCCTCAAGCGCTGCGGGCATGGCATGGCCGGCGGGGAGCAGTTGGGCCGATGGCGGCGGCGGGCGCCAACGCTGACCGTTGGCGTGGGCATCACCCACCACACCGTCGAGCTCTGCCAGCGCGGCCCCGATTGCGAAGGCGAGGGCGGCGGGAAGGGACGGCAGCAGCACCTCCAGCGCCTGACGGGAGCGGCATACGTTCAGAGACCAAGCGCTGAGGACGTGCTCACAACGATGTTGGCCGCCAGGATCGAGCGGGGACACCTCCCCCCATCCCATCGATCCGGAACCAGAATCAACAATCCGAAGCAACCAGCCTCGGCGCCTCTGCCAACTCCCACGGGAGGTCACAAGCGGCCGACTCAGATCAAAGGCGTAGGGACGAAACGCCAGCTGCAGAGTCATGCCTTCAGATCAGCTGATGAACAGCGGCCTCGAACCGGGGTCCGATCGCCAAGCCGACGCTGAGCCCCACCCCATTGAGCGCCTGGAAGCGCAGGGCCAGAAACTTGCTGCCGGCGATCCTCTCCGCCTCCCGGTGGTGGTCGCGCAGCAGACGGATGAGAGCTGAAGCTGCAGGCAAGCCCAGGCCTCCCAGCAAGGCCGTCAGCGGCCAATGTCCATCCAGAACCGGCACCCATTCCAGAGCGAGGGTGCCCGCAATGAACCAGGGAACGAGCGCCGCAGCGCGGGCCGTTCCCATCCGCACCACGGGCGAGCGCTTGCCGTGACGAGCATCCGTCTCCACCTGATGGAAATGGGAGCAGAACAGCACCAGGGTGGTGGCGATCGCAGGACCCGATCCGAGCGCCAGGGCTGAGGCCCAGGGCACCGTTGCCATCGCGGCGACAGGCTGAACCGGGGTGAGCACCATCAGAGCTGATGCAGTGGCCAGTGGACCAAAGGCCATCCAGCACAGGGGCTCACCCAGTCCGAGGTATCCCAAACGAAAGGGAGGACCCTGATAGAGGTAACCCAGAAGGCAGCACAGCAGCACCAGGCCCAGCACCCAGACGCTGCTGCGCAAGGCGATCACCGCCATCAACAGCAATCCAGCCACCAGGGCGCCATGCGCCAGCCGGCGGACCGGCCGTCGTCGTCCCAACAACGCCACCACGGAATGGGGTTTGCCCTCAACATCCACCCCGGTGTCGGCATCGAATAGATCGTTGCTGAGATTTTCCCAAAGCAGCAGCAAGACGGCTGCCACAAGAAATGCGATGGCCTGTCCCCAACGCACCGGAAGGCCGGCGCCGATCCTCCAGCCCAGGGCCAGAAGCATGGGCATCACCGCCACGGAGTACATCGGCCACTTGATAGCCGCCTTCCAAAGACGCCGCCGTTCCGCATCCGGGGAGTGAAGGGTTGCAACAGCCTGGCGATCTGACATGGACTGGACCCCTTGAGTCCTCATCAAGACTCATACATTTGAGCAGCACCCTTTCAACACTGCCGCCCGGATGTCGGCCGAGTCCTTCCCCAGCTCGATGGCGATGCGCTTCGGCGATCGGCTCCAGCAGGCCCTGCAGGCCTGGGAGCAGCGCCAGGGTGAGGACTGTGTAATGAGTCTGGCCGTCCCCATCGGCGGCCTCGATCCCCTGCGGCACCTGCCAGACCTGCGATCCTCCGACCCCTTCCGCTTCCTCTGGGACGGGGCACCGGGTCTGTGCCTGGCCGCGTCTGGTCGCTGCCACCACCTGAATCTCGCCGGTCCGAAACGATTCGAACTAGCACAGCGTTTCTGCGATGCCACCCTTTGCAGGGTCGTGGAAGGCTCTCCGGATGCACCGGCGCAGGCCCGGTCCCGCATCCTGCTGGCCTTTTCGTTTTTCGAGCAGCCGAGCGAACAGCAGCCCAGGGGAGGCATGCCCTCCGTGCAGGCCGTGCTGCCCCGATGGCAACTGAGTCGTCAGGGTCGCCAGTGCTGGCTTCGGATCCACGGGGTCGCCCACGAAATCGAAGACGTCCGCCTGCTGATCGAAACGCTTTGGTTGATGGCCGAGCGGCTTCAAGCCCAGCCCCAGCTGTCAGAACCGTGGCCGGAAACGGTGCGGGGCAGTGTCAGCCCTGGCGATTGGGAATCGCGCTATGCGTCGGCCCTTGAACGGGGGTTGGAGCTGGTGAACCAGGGTGAACTCCACAAGCTCGTGCTGGCCGTTCGGCAATCGATTCAACTCAGCGCGCCCCTCAATCCCCTGCCGCTGCTTGATCGATTGCGGCACCAGCAGGCCGGCAGCTGTCGCTTCCTCTGGCAGCGTGACGCGCAGGACTCCTTCTTTGGAGCCTCTCCTGAACGGTTGCTCAGTCTGCGCAATGGACAACTCCGCAGCGATGCTCTGGCCGGGACAGCCGGTCGGCTTGAAACCGGAGAGTCGCTTCTGAATTCCGAGAAGGACCGCAGAGAACATGAATTAGTGGTGCAGGCGATCACTGATCACCTGAAGAGCCTCGGGCTGACCCCCCGCAGACCAAGGCGCCCCCAACTCGCTCGGCACGGACGGTTGATGCATCTCCACACGCCAATTACAGCGGCGGCCGAGGAACAGTTGCCGCTGAGTCTGGCTGGTGCCCTGCACCCCACACCAGCGGTAGCAGGTCTCCCCAGACGCCAGGCCATGGGTTGGCTGCGCAGCCTTGAGCCCTTCGAGCGCGGAGGCTATGCGGCTCCAATTGGCTGGATTGACAGTGCCGGCGACGCCGAACTGCGGGTTGCCATCCGCTGCGGCCACGCCCACGGTTCTCAACTCGATCTCACCGCTGGAGCCGGACTGGTGAGGGGGTCAGTGGCGGAACGGGAGCTGCAGGAAGTTGCTCTCAAACTGACCGTGCTGGCCGATCAGTTGGATCTCCAATCACAACAGGGTTCCAACCCTCTCGATCCTCCGTTGCCTCGCCTGTGAAGCGTTAGCTGCGCAGTTGCTGCAGCCGCTCAATCACCTGATCAGCAAGGGGTTGATCCATCAGCCGTTCCACTTCTCGAATGCCGGTTGGACTGGTGACGTTGATCTCACTGAGCATCCCACCGATCACATCGATGCCCACAAAAAACAAACCCTCGGCCCGCAGTGCCGGGGCTAGCGCGGCACAGATCTGACGTTCCCGTTCACTGAGCACGGTGGGCTCCGGCTGACCTCCCACAGCCAGATTGCTGCGGAATTCACCGGCCGCAGGACGGCGATTGATCGCTCCCAACGGCTCACCATCCACCAGAAGAATGCGTTTGTCGCCCTCGGACACTGAGGCCAGAAAACGTTGCGCCATCACGGGAAGACGTTCCTGCTCAGTAACCAGCTCCAGCAAAGCGCCCAGCCCCGGCGCCTGCGATGACACCCGAATCACCCCCAGGCCAGCCCTGCCACCCAGAGGCTTGAGAACGATTTCCCCCTGATCCTCCGCAAAAGCCTGCAGTTCTCCAACCCGGCCGGAGACCAGGGTGGGGGCCATCCAGCGACTGAATCGCAGGGCGCCCAGCTTTTCGTTCCAGCTCCGCAAGGAGGACGGTCTGTTGAGCACACACACACCCGCACGCTCAGCCACATCCAGCAGATGGGTGGCATAGAGATAGGCCTCATCCACCGGCGGGTCCTTCCGCATCCAGATCACCTTGAAGGTGTTGAGGGGCAAGCGCTCACGGTCTCCGGCCCTCACCCAAGGATCGGGCTGGACCGGGGCAGCCATCGCCAGAGGCTCATCACCGAGGGCGATGAGATCAGCAGGGGTGCAAGCCCACACCTCCAAAGAGGCGCGGAAGGCCGCCTGCATCAGCGCCGCTGTGGAGTCCTTGGCGGGGTTGATCCGCTCCAGCGGATCCAGCACGAACAGATGGCGCATCACGAGATCAGTGAATCCGTTCCTCAGGAGAGCAGGGCATCGAGTGTCCCGGCCCTTTCAAGAGCGTGGAGTTCGTCGCATCCCCCGATGTGCTGATCTGCGATGAAGATCTGGGGAACACTGCGGCGGCCATTCCCTCGCGCAGCCATGGCATCGCGGGCCGGCTCATCGCCGTCAACGGAGTACTCCGTGTAAGCAACACCCTTGCGATCCAGCAGCTGCTTGGCACGGATACAAAACGGACAGGTGCGCCAGGTGTAGATCTCGACGCTCGGCATGGAGCATTCATCATGAACCCGAATCCTATGCAGAGCAGACCGCTTCGGAGCGATGGGAATCCATCCACCATCCGCCCGGCAGATCCGCAACGCTCTAAAGGTGGGGTTCGCAGGCTTCCTCGCCACGGGTCTCTTCGTGATTGCAGGCTCTGAAGCCTCGCTGAAGGCAGCGCGGACGAGAGTCTTGGGCACCCTGTTCGGTGGCCTCGTGGTGAAGCTATCGAACGGATGGCTTCTGTTTGGATTGACGCTCGGATGCAGGACCTGCTGAACCAGAAGCCAGCCCAGCGTGCCCCGAAGTTGATCCCCTGTTCACTGCCGAGCAAGGGCGTTACTCACTGAGATAGGGTCTGAAAATATTGCCTCAGCGCACCTTTGCTCGATCTCACCGACTTCAAGCGCGACCTCTCCGAGCTCACTGACCGCCTGGGCCATGCCCAGGACTGTCTTTGACGTTCCTGCTTTAAACGCACGGCAGCAGGACCTCGAACAACTGGCTGCTCAGCCTGACTTCTGGGACGACCAACAGAACGCACAGAAGCAGATGCGGCGCCTCGATGAGGTGAAGGCGATGCTGCAACAGCTGGAGACTTGGCAGGGCGCGGTCTCCGACGCGCAGGCCACGCTTGAGCTCTACGACCTTGAACCCGACGAAGATATGTTGGGCGAGGCCCAAGGTGGCCTGAACCAGTTGCGCCGTGACCTGGATCGCTGGGAACTGGAACGCCTGCTCAGTGGTGAGTACGACAAAGAAGGAGCCGTGCTCTCCATCAATGCCGGTGCTGGAGGAACAGACGCCCAGGACTGGGCCCAGATGCTTCTGCGCATGTACACCCGCTGGGCTGAGGACCGCGGCATGAAAGTGACGGTGGACGAACTCAGTGAAGGAGAGGAAGCGGGCATCAAGAGCGCCACGATCGAAATCGAGGGTCGTTACGCCTACGGCTATCTACGCAATGAAAAAGGAACACACCGCCTGGTGCGTATCTCTCCGTTCAACGCAAACGACAAGCGGCAGACCAGCTTCGCCGGCGTGGAGGTGATGCCCAAGCTGGAGGAGGATGTCGACATCGATATCCCTGACAAGGATCTGGAGGTCACAACCTCACGATCCGGAGGTGCTGGCGGTCAGAACGTGAACAAGGTGGAAACCGCGGTTCGCATCCTGCACATCCCCACGGGCCTGGCGGTGCGTTGCACCCAGGAGCGTTCCCAGCTGCAAAACAAAGAGAAGGCCATGGCCCTTCTCAAGGCCAAACTTCTGGTGATCGCCCAAGAGCAGCGAGCTGCTGAAATCGCCGATATCCGCGGCGACATCGTGGAAGCGGCCTGGGGCAACCAGATCAGAAATTATGTGTTTCACCCGTATCAGATGGTGAAGGATCTGCGTACCCAGGAGGAAACCAATGATGTTCAAGGCGTGATGGATGGCGACCTGGAGCCCTTTATCCAGGCCTTGCTGCGCCAAGGTGTCGACAGCCCCGGCCAGGAGGAGGACAGCTGACCATGCCCGAGAAGGAAGGACCCACCACCCCACCGCCGAGTTTCGTCAAACAGGCGATGCGCAACATGGTGCGCAAAGGCAGCAAAAGCCTGTTCCACTTCGGACTCACCGCCGCTGGCTTCATTGGATTCATCCTTGTGGTGGCCTGGCTGGGTCGCCCAACCCTTCCGCAATGAGCGCAGGACGGCGCGATCCGGTCGTTCTCGACCTGGCCTTTACAGGTGCTGACGACGCCCAGATCAACACATTGGGGATGTTGGCCTCAACCGGACGGCTGCAGAACCCGGAGCCCTGGCAAAGCGACCTCTGTCGTTGGCTTGAGGCGCTGAAGCAGAGCTGGGAGCAACCAACAGCACCCCAACTGAGGGACTGTTTGGACGTCAGCCTGGGCCTGCAATTGACAGGCGATCGAGAGATTGCTGAGCTCAATGGCCGTTGGCGTGGCCTGCCACAGGCAACGGATGTGTTGTCGTTTGCAGCACTTGAGTCGGAGATGCCGCTCCAGCAGGCGACAACCCTGGAGCTCGGGGACATTGTCGTCTCCGTGCCGACGGCAGCGCGCCAAGCGATCGAGCAGGGACACAGCCTGGAGAGGGAGCTGCAATGGCTCGTCAGTCACGGGCTGTTGCATCTCCTCGGCTGGGATCACCCCGATGAGACAACTTTGAACGCAATGATTGCCTGTCAAGAGCGCCTACTTGCCATGGCCGTTAATGTTCAATCCCACGGTGAGATCAACTGTGAAACAGCAGATGAAATCACTGCTGAACCCTGAAGACGGAGCGCCGTTGTCCGAGGAGATCAGCCAGCGCAGCACCAAGCAAGCCCATCGAGCCGCCCAAAGAGGCGCTTGGCGGATTGCTGGCGACCTACCGGCCAGCTTCCGCTATGCCGCCCAGGGCCTGGCGTATGGGTTTGTCAGCCAGAGGAATTTCCGCATCCATGTGAGCATCGGTTCGGTGGTCTTCGGCCTGGGGCTCTGGCTTCAACTGCCTGCCATTCAGCTCGCCGTGCTGGTGCTCACCGTGGCCGCTGTCCTGGTGCTCGAGCTGCTCAACACCGCCATTGAATCGGTGGTGGATCTAGCCATCGGCCGCCGCTTCCATCCCTTGGCTCGGATCGCTAAGGACTGCGCTGCGGCTGCAGTACTGGTGGCGGCCCTCAGCTCGCTGCTGATCGCCCTGCTGCTCGTACTACCTCCTCTGATCTTTCGTCTCAGCCTTTGAACGATGCTCCTTGTCATCGATAACTACGACAGCTTCACCTACAACCTGGTGCAGTACTTCGGTGAGCTGGCGGCCCAGCATCCCCTGGCCTCCGAGCTGCGGGTGGAGCGTAATGACGCCCTCACCATTGAGGAGATCAGTGCACTCAAGCCCGATGCCATTCTTCTGTCTCCTGGGCCTGGGGATCCCGATCAGGCCGGGGTGTGCCTGGATGTGCTCAAGCAGTTGTCTCCTCAGATCCCAACCCTGGGGGTGTGCCTGGGGCATCAAGCCCTGGCTCAGGCCTATGGCGGCCGGATCATCCGTGCCTCTGAACTGATGCATGGCAAGACATCCCCTGTGCATCACCGCGGAGAGGGGGTGTTTGCAGGCCTGCCTCAACCACTCACCGCCACCCGTTACCACAGTCTGATCGCGGAACGCAGCAGCCTGCCTGAATGCCTCGAGGTCACCGCTGAACTGGCGGACGGCACCGTAATGGGACTGCGCCACCGCGACCACCACCATTTGCAAGGGGTTCAGTTCCACCCTGAAAGTGTGCTCACCGAAGCCGGCCACAACCTGTTGGCCAACTTCCTGCAGCAAGCGGAAAGTCGCTTACAGCACTGCTAGCTTCCAAAGCCCTCCGGTATGCCCCCATGACCGATCTCCTGCACAGACGGAGTGCCGGCAGCATGGCTGCGGCACTAACGGCGACTGCTCTACTGACCTCAGTCTCCGTCCCTGCCGCCCAGGCCGCAGGAGTGACCATCACCAGCTATGGCCACAGCGCCCTGCTGATCCGCGGTGGTGGACGTTCCGTTCTGGTGAATCCTTTCAAGGCCGTTGGCTGTGCCAAAGGATTGCGGGAACCGCGCGTGAACGCCACCGTGACACTCGCCAGCTCTGAGCTGCCTGACGAAGGGGCCCGGGTCGGGGGTGGTACTTATCTGGTGAAGCCAGGCTCCTATCGAGTCGGCGGGCTGAACCTCGAGGGCTTCTCAGCCCCCCACGACCGTGTCGGAGGCAGGCGCTTCGGCAATGCCACGCTCTGGCGTTGGCAACAGGGTGGCCTGAGCTTCGCCCATCTCGGAGGAACCGCGGCCCCCTTGAGCGGCGAAGACAAAGTGCTTCTTGGCCGCCCCGATGTGTTGATCATCGGCGTGGGCGGCGGCGGCAAGGTTTACGACGGCGTGGAAGCCGCCGATGTGGTGAGGCAGCTGAATCCACGGAGGGTGATTCCCGTGCAATACGTCAGCGGCGATGCGCCCCAGGGCTGTGATCAAAGTGGCGTGCAGCCCTTCCTCGATGCCATGGGAGGAACGAAGGTTCAACGGGTGGGGACGACGCTGTCCCTGCCTGGCTCCCTCGGAGACGACACCGTGATCGATGTGATGCGCTGATCCTGGATCAGGCCATGGTCTGTCTGTAAACCTGCCAGAACCGCTGCATCTGTTCGAGGGTGCCGATGCTCACCCGCAAGGATCCGTCGAGCTGAGGCTTTCCGGACATCGAGCGGACCAGGATTCCTTGAGAGCGCAGAGCCTGCTCCACCTCATCAGCAGGCCGCTGCGGCCACACCAACAGGTAATTACCCCCGTCACAGTGAAAAACAACACGCGAGCGTGTCATTTCAGTCACGATCCAGTTACGCGCGCGTAGCACTTCCTCAACGTACTGATTGGTATAGGCCTGGTCCTCCAGGGCCGCAAACGCCGCCGCCACCGCCAGGCTGTTCACGTCATAGGGTCCGGTGACGCGGCCAACCCTGTCGACAACTCCTGGGTGGCCAATGGCAAAGCCCAGGCGCAATCCAGCCAGACCCGCTGTCTTGGCGAGGGACCGCAGCACCAACACATTGGCCTGTGTCTGGAAATCGACGACTGGCAGCACGCTGTCTCCCGTGAACGCTTCATAGAGCTCGTCCACCACCACCAGCGTGTCTGGGGCAGACGCTGCGAGCGCCAGCACCTGATCCGCTGCAAGACGGGTCCCTGTTGGGTTGTTGGGATTGCAAAGCATCAGGATCTTGGGCCGTCTGCTCAGAGCGGAACGAATCGCTTCCAGAGGGAAGACGAAGCCGGGCATTGCGTGGTGCACCGCCTCGATCACCATCCCCTGCATGCCGGCGCAGGGTGCGTAGTACCCGAAGGTTGGACTGGTGGTGAGCAGGGTGTCGCCTGGAGCCCCATAGGCGTGAATCACGGCATGGATTGCCGCATCCACGCCGTTGAACACCCCCACCTGCTCAGGAGCCAGGGGATGCCGCAGGCCCTCCTTCGACGCCTTCAGATTGGCGATCAACGCCTCGCGCAGTCCGTCGTATTCCGGATACACCGCGATGAGTTCCTCGGGGAAGGCTCGAATCGCAGCCACCACCTTCGGACTGGGGCCAACGGTGTTTTCGTTGAAATCCAGACGCAGCAGACCACGACGCCCCTCCAGGGGAGCGCTGTACCCCTTGAGGCGTTCCACCTCAGCTCGGGCGGCAGGGGGAGGAAACGGTGGAGTGAATCCGGTCATGGCCTCGACAACGCGTCACATCTCCAGCAGCCGGGCCCGCGTGCGGGCATCCACCTCCCGAGCCCCCCCCAGGGTGGTGCCGATGCAGGTCATTCCCAGCTTGCCGTGTTCTGAAAGACAACCGAGAAGATGAAACACGCTTCCGCTCTCCTTGAGGGCGTCGTAATGCAAACCGGCCTCCGCCACGGCATCGATCAGATCCATCGGCAGCAGGCCACGGAGTTGGGGATGCATGAAGTTGTCTGTGGCCAGGTAGTGCAGCTCACTGCCCTGGGGAGACAGGAAGGCACCGGTGGAAGCATCCATGTGGCCATTGCTGAGAAAGCGCAGCACCTGATGGGGATGGGTGGTGCCGCCTTTGCGGAGGTTGACCTCAATGGCCTGGAGATCCCAACGATCACCGAAACGCCGGGCCAGCCCATCCACCGAGAAATGATCCAACGCCCCCAGCTCAGCCAGAGCCTCGCCAACCGCCTGCCCCCAGCGCTGCAGCTCGAGCCGATAGGCCGGATCGGCCGGGAACTGACAACCGAGATACACCTGGCCGGACGCACCGCCGAGGTGCTGCTCATGAGTGGAGAGCACCTCCACGCAGCCGCCGGGAAGGATCACACCCTGCACGCTGGGGGAGGAGATCGCCTCACCACCCTCCAGCCATTCCTCCACCAGTGCCCCCTGATCCTGCAGCTGGCTGCGCCATCCAGCCGCAGGCATGGGCAGGGTCTCCAGAGCCAGCCTGAGGCGGTCACGGCGCTCCTGCGGTGAACAGGCCTGAAGCTGCAGCGGCTCCAGCTCGAGCCGGGCATTGCCCTCGCCACTGAACCCCTGATTGAGCTTCACCACCGCCCGGCGCAACCCCGGCTTGCGCTCCAGCAGATCCAGGCTGGCGTCAAGCAGACCGTCGAAGCTAAATACCAACTCTGATCCATCCGGATGGGGGAGCCCACAGCGACGGAACAGGGCGCGACCGCCAGCCTTATGGCCCCAGCTGGACAGCTGGGGGTCACAGCCCATCAAGGGAAGCTGCAAGGCCTCCGATAAGCGGCATTCGAGATCGCCAACGTTGTAACAACTCAGGTAACTGCGCCCCGGCCGCAGGCTGTCGCGGATGCGTTTCAGCAGCCGCGGTCGCTCCAGCAACTTGGCAGCCAAAGGCCTTGAACTGGCGTCATCGGTGTCGAACAGCTGAAGGCGCTGACGGGCATGGGAGATCGGCACCCCTTGCAGCAACTCGAGAACGGAATCCACCACCAGATCAGGCAGCAGCTTGCTGGTGACAAACACCATGCGCGCCCGCGGCTGCCGCAACCGGATGAGCTCGAACAACTGGCGTTCCTCGTAGTGGTGCGCTCCCTCAACAAGCGCCATCTGCTCCTGGCTCATATTGAGAGACGGCATCACCAGCACGTCCCAGGGGTCACTCCCTGGTCCCACCAGAGCGATGTCTGGTTGCAGCTGGCGCTGCAGATCCTGGAAGGAAAGCCTCAAAACCTCAATCTTGAATTCAGCGACAAGCCAGGCGCTACGACCGACTTAAAGCCAGTCTGCAGGAGCAGACCCGGTAGACCAGATCAAAACAAGGTTTGCTCGTGCTCAGGAGGGAAGTCAGCAAACCGTGCTTGTTCAGACAAAAACAAACCGCAAAAGCATTCACCGTTGAATCCGAGGCATTGATTCAATGAAGTCAGCAAATCATCAGCCCTGGAGAACGCAACCAGGCTTTTTACGGCCAGGTCAATCAAGCATTGAATCAATCCAAACACTCATTGGAGATTTTCTGCATGATCGCGACTCCCCCCACTTACTCAACGAAGTCGAATACCCAATTCAAGACGACGACATTCAGGAGGGCTGGGGCAAACAATCTCCTCTCGAAAAAGTTGTAAAAACAAACAAAGACCTGAGATCTCTCCTGGAAAATAATGACCTTTTACGCCATAGCCTCTGCATTCTTGAGCCAGCTGATCACGTTGGCCATAACAGTTGCGGTGAAACCGTTAGAGCATCCCTAAATGTTGCATGCCTTGCGCAAGGGATCGCCGATTGTGACTCGATTCTCTTCCCACTCTGGGACAGCCCAGAGATCGACCGGTCACTGCTCTTGCAAGCGCTAAGTCGCTGCATGGCCGTAGTCGTCGAAGGCGGCCACCCGACGGTCCGCGAAGCAGACACATTCAAGGCCTGCCAATGGAGCCTGCAGGACCTGCAGAACTTATGCGAGGAACTCATCATTTCCCGACAAAGCCGCACACCTCCGGTTGTGTTTATCTGCCTTGGCCATCAACTCGCAGCGCAAGCCCACATTCATCTGATCCAAAAAGCGACAAGGGACATTCTCAACTGCTGCGAGTCAACCCTGAAGGAAAATATTCACACGCTCAAAGGGCTTCTTGATACCTGCGAAGAAATCGAATCCATTGGTAGAAACCTCAAAATCATTAAGGGCGGCAAGGATGAAATTGCCCACGGATGGGATGACCCCCAGTTCGCCGTAGGAGTTAACGAAATACCAGAAGCTGGCCACTGCGAACTGGTTCATTACGACCACAACAAACAACATCCAAGCCACCGCTTTAGTGAACTAATCCTTACCCATGCCGTATCAAGCGAGGAATACGATGGAATCATCGAACACTCCATCAGCTACGAGAAAAACTTAAACATTGTGATGTTTCACACTGATGAAGTCAACGAAGAGGCTATTTTGTTTGCCAATTGGGCCTACAGAAAACTTCACCACGCCCTTGTACCTTCAAGAAAACTGGTGGCGATTTCACCACTGGCATGGCTACTTAAGTTACCAAGTTCAGTAGAGATCCTCTGCTCAACAACAGTGCAGGGAAAACTCTGTACCGAGGTTGCAGCAACATGCATCAGTTACATGGATTTTGAAACAAAAAACATTCGGCGCTCATTTTCGTGCCAATTCCACCCGGAACTCCTCGACGACTTAAGAGAGTTCAGCAGAAGCGGCATTCCCGCATATTCAGAACTCAAAAAAGACGATGGGATACGCCTTTTGATGCGCATTCTTTACGAGGCCATCAAAGATTAGCGACAAGAGTGATCAGGATAAGCTCAGCCCTATGCCTAACCGATGCGCAAAACCAACTCAACTCATAAAAAACCGGCCCCAAAGGGCCGGAAAAGCTGATAACGCAATTCAATTCTTCAAACGAATGTGATCTCTCCAGCAGAGGCTGCTGCTGCAAAGCTTGTCTGCTGATCACCTTCTCCGAAAAATTCAAATTCAGTGACAGTCATGACCGGACTATTTTGAAGAGAGGAAAGTGTTATTTCAAAGCGATCCAACTGGCTTCCCACTCTTGCAATGTTGTAAGTGCCAGCGTTGAAAACAAGTGTATCGAATCCGACACCGCCATCAAAGGTGCCGCTGCCAAAACCTCTAACAGTGTCATTGCCACTGCCAAGATCAGCACGACCGTTGCCACCCCAACCACCTGTTAACGCATCAAACACATCATCGCCTGCGCCGCCATCGATCACACCATTGTTGAAGATACCGACAGCTTCACCAGTGGCACTTGAAGCAACACCAGTAACGGTGTCATCACCATCTCCAGTATCAATGGTGCTATTCCTCAAGTTGTTGATACCAAAGGCATTGCCGCTGCGACTTCTTGCCTTGCCTACAACACTGTCATTGCCAAGTCCGGTATCGATTTTCGTTTCGGCATTACTGCCATTCAGCGAGATGCCATAGGCATCACCACTCCTACTTTTTCCATTGCCTGTAATCCTGTCATTAGCAAGACCAGAATCGATCTTGCCGCCATTGATCTCAATACCATAAGCAATTCCAGTCCTACTGTTACCTCGCCCGATCACTTTGTCGTTATCAGCTCCGGAATCAATCGCACTATCACCGATCTCATTCCCATTGATCAGGGTTTTTCCAAAAATATCAATGCCAGTAGCCACACCATTTTTCGCGCGAGCAATGCCCTTAACGGTGTCATTCCCAAACTCCGTATCCAAAACGCTGCCAAACACCGCAATCCCAATGCCGCTGCTGTCGGAGCTCAGACGCTGTCTACCTTCAATGAAATCATTACCAGCCTCCGCACTAATGCTTCTCAGGATCCGCCATCCATTCGAGGATCTTCTTTGGTCGGCTTGATTAGTGAAGGGGGATTGTTGGTGAGAATCGCCACTCAAAAAAATTATTGTTCGGTATCAATTGCAACAACTATCGCCGTGAGCAGCTTTTGCCCGCTGAAGCCGCTGATCCGTACTCATCCCCAAGGATGCACTGCCCCGAAACAGCCCTTCAAGCGTTGTCTCGATCCAATGAACGGTGATCGCAAAAGTTCATAGCATCGGAGAATCGCCGTTGCCTTCATGCCCACAACAGCAAACAGCTTTGAGGAGTTCAGGCAGCGGGTCGACTATTCCTTGTTAGAGCAGCTGAAGGCGGATCCACAGGCAACGACAGACGGAGTCGATTTGCGACCTCGGCAGGTGACATCGGGTCACTACGTGCCAGTGAGGCCGACACCGCTCCCCGATCCCGCCTACGTCGCCCACAGTTCTGTCCTGTTCGATGAGCTTGGGCTGAGTGAGGCGTTGGTTCATGACGACGCCTTTCAGAGAATGTTCTCTGGAGACCTGTCAGCAAGCACCGATCCCATGCATCCCTGGGGCTGGGCTACCGGCTATGCCCTGTCGATCTATGGCACCGAATACATCCAGCAGTGTCCGTTTGGAACCGGCAACGGCTATGGCGACGGGCGGGCCATCTCCGTCTTTGAGGGAGTGTTCAAAAACCAGCGCTGGGAGATGCAACTCAAGGGCGGCGGGCCGACGCCCTACTGCCGCGGTGCGGATGGACGCGCTGTTCTGCGCTCCAGTGTGCGCGAATTCCTGGCACAAGAGTTCATGCATGCCCTCGGCGTGCCCACCTCCCGCTCACTGAGCCTTTACGTCTCCCAATCGGAAACGGTTGCCAGACCCTGGTACTCGGAGAACTCACGCTCCTTCGATCCAGACATAATGGTGCAAAACGCAGCCGCGATCTGCACGCGCGTAGCCCCCTCCTTCTTGCGTGTCGGACAGATCGAGCTGTTCGCACGCCGGGCTCGCAACGACGCCCACCCCGAAGCACGCCAGGAGCTGCAGCTCATCGTGCAGCACCTGATCGAGAGGAACTACAGGCCCGCAATTGATCCAGCCGAGCCATTCCACAAACAGGTCATCGCGCTCGCCCACCTCTTCCGAGAACGGCTCACATCACTGGTGGCCCACTGGATGCGCGTCGGCTACTGCCAGGGCAACTTCAACAGCGACAACTGTGCCGCCGGCGGTTACACCCTCGACTACGGACCCTTCGGTTTCTGCGAACTGTTCGATCCCCGCTTCCAACCCTGGACCGGTGGTGGGACCCACTTCTGTTTCTTCAACCAGCCCGTGGCCGCGGAAACAAACTTCAAAATGTTCTGGTCATCTCTGCGCACGCTGCTGGATGGCGATCGACAAGCCCAGGAGGAGCTCGATGCACTCCATGACGGCTTTGCTGCAGTGATGCAGCAGAAGATGGAGGCGATGTGGGCCAGCAAAATCGGATTGCCGGCCTACGACGACACCCTGGTGACGGAACTGTTGCAGCTGCTGGCAACAACCGGAGCTGACTACTGCAAGGCCTTCCGCCTTCTGTCGACGCTGCCCAGCGCTGTCTCCGAGCTGACTCCGAGCTTCTACCAGCCCTGCCCGGACGAGCTCGCCGGCCGATGGCAGGGCTGGCTGGGTCACTGGCGCAGCAGCCTGGAAGCCCAAGGCAATCTCAGCGAGACGTCGGCAGCGATGCAGCAGGTGAATCCCGCCATCACCTGGCGCGAGTGGCTGGTCGCGCCGGCCTACCAGCGAGCGGAGCTCGGAGACATGAGCCTCATCCATGAGCTGCAGCAGGTGTTCAGCAACCCCTACGACGACCCATCAGACGCCGTTCTGTCGACATACGGCAAGCTGCGACCGCGTGAGCTGTTCAATGCCGGTGGAATTTCTCACTACAGCTGCTCCTCATGACCGCTGCCATGCCCCCACAACCCGGTGCGGCCGATCGCCTACGAGCTCTACTCCGCCAAAACACCTGCCACGTCATGCCCTGCTGCTTTGATGCCCTGTCAGCACGTCTGGTGGAGCAAGCCGGCTGTCCGCTCACCTTTATGAGCGGGTTCTCCGTGGCTGCCGCCCGCGCCGGACTACCCGACACCGGTCTTCTGACGGTGACGGAGATGCTCGATCAAGGACGCTCGATCTGCGATGCCGTGTCGATCCCGGTGATTGGTGACGGCGACACAGGCCATGGCAATGCCGCCAACGTGCAACGCACCATGCACCAGTTCGCCAAAGCTGGGTTCGGCGGAATCATGCTGGAAGACCAGGTAGCCCCGAAGCGTTGCGGGCACACTGGCGTGAAGGAAGTGGTCGATCGCGACACTGCGATCGCGAGGATCCATGCAGCGGTGGAGGCCCGCAATCAGGGAGCCGATCTGGTGATCGTGGCGCGGACGGATGCCCGCTCCGCCATGGATGAAAGCCAAGGCGAGACAGGGGCCCTCGAGGAAGCACTCTGGCGTCTGAAAGCCTTCGCTCAACTCGGCGCCGATGTGCTGTTTCTTGAGGCCCCCCGCAGCGAGGAAGAAATGCTCAGGTTTTGCCAGGAGGTGCCCGGTCTGCACATGGCCAACATGCTCGAAGGAGGCATCACGCCGCTTCTGAAACCCGATCGGCTGGGTGCCATGGGCTTTGATCTGGTGGCTTACCCCCTCACCCTGCTGTCAACGGCAGCCTTCGCGATGCGAAAAGCACTGGCTGACCTCAAAGCTGGCAACACTCCTGAGACGATGCTCAGCTTTCAGGAACTGAAAGCACTGGTTGGATTTGAAGCCGACAACGCCATGGGGGGATGAAATCAACAGCAAACGGTATGCATCGGAATCAGCTACTGCAGAGACTGTTCACCGGCGTGGGACTGGTGCTAGGGCTCGCAGCCACTGTTTCAACAGGAGCCCTCAAAGCAGAGGGGTTAACGACTGATTCATCTGAGCATCTTCTGGTTGGGACAGTTGACAACTATCTGCCCTGCTCTGACGAAGCGAACAACAACTACGAAGGTTTATCCATTGATGTCTGGCGTCGTGTCGCCGAGAACATCAACAGGCCATACACCATTGTCTCGCTGCCCACCTTCAGCCAAGCGGTCGATGCCGCAGCGTTTGGCTCAGTTGACCTGATCGCCTCCTGCCACAAAATCACACCCGAGCGACTCGAGCTCGTTGAATTCTCTGTCCCCTACACCCGCGACAGCCTCGGCATGCTGAGCCGAAAAAATAATTCCCTGAAAATCGGGATTGGCACACAGCTCCTTGAAGACACAATCATCAAAACATCGCTGATTACCCTGCTTGTCATCAGTGGAATGTCCGCTCTAGGCGTTGCTTCTCTGGAGAAAAATTTTGATGGGATGAGTGGATTCAGCGGCAAACCGTCGACCCGCTTCACCAAGGCCTGGATCATGCTTCTGCTCGGCAGCGGAGTCGACAAACTCCTGCACCAAAATCAACGTGCTCATGCCCTGATCGTGCTTGCGAGCGGGATCCGAATTCTGTTTCTTTCCATTCTCGTTGGCACGACCGCTGCGTTGATTTTTGAAGACCGCAAACCGATGAACGCCAACAATATCAATAAATCGTATTTGAATAAAATTTTATCGGAAGGTGTCGCCGTCAACGCAGGCACAAAAATGCATGATTGGTTGTTGAATCAGGTCGAAATCCACAATCTCGATCAAGCAAGCCACAGCGGCATTGTCGCCACCGAACGCAAAGGAGCACTGTCCGAAGCGCTCGACTCCGGACTTGCAAATCACACCGTTTCTGATGTTTCGGTTCTAACGCAGGTCCTTCAAAACGTGGACGAACCCGACAACTATTGGATCTCCCTCGAGATGCCAAACAAAACCCCACAAGCCTTCATCTTTGGAGCCAATCTCGATCCGACAACGAAACAAGCCATCAACATTGCATTATCAAGACTGAACTATGAAGGCGACACAGCCAGGCTGGAAGCAAGCTGGCAAAAAACGTCCACCAATCCATCAACTCGGTAGCCGCAATATCTCGAGCCTGAATCGCAGATCTCAAACAACCATGAGTCGAGAAGCCAGCGTGTTCCGGTCATCCCCGTTGATCAGCGCCAGCAATAGCAGCACCCGCGCTTTCTGGGGACTGAGATCACCCGCTGGCAGCAGACCAAGCCGCGCGTGATCCTCACAGCGGTGCACAGGCCCCATCCCGCAACGGTTCGCACGAAGCATGAGAGGCCGAGGACCCTGCCATTGCGCAAGCGCGTTCCGTTCGACTGCTGACAATTGCCCAGCGCCGGTCCCGGTAAACACCAGGCCCTCCACCCCAGCCGACAGCAACGCTGGAATCAACGCTGCAGACGGTTGCACGCATCCGTGCAGGATCACCACCTGAGGCCAGATCGTCGGAAGCGACAGACCAGCAAAAGGAACCGACGCGCTCCGTTCCACTCCAGACAGATGAACACCGAAATCATCGACCCAACCCAGGGGGCCTCGTGTTGCACTGTGAAAAGCACCGACGCCCTGCGTGGCGCGTTTCGCAACATCCCGGGCACTGTGGATCTGGCCATCCATCACCACCATCACGCCGCGACCGCGAGCATCAGCACTGCAGGCCACCTGCACGGCCTGGTAGAGGTTGAGGGGTCCATCGGCACTGAGAGCGGACGCAGGCCGCATCGCTCCCACCAAAACCACCGGCCGGGGATCATCAATAAGAAGCTGCAGCAACCAGGCGGTTTCTTCAAGCGTGTTGGTGCCATGGGTGATCACCACGCCAACCAAACCTGGATCCTCAGCCAGGATCTGCCTCAGACGACTCACCAGATCGCGCCAGTGGTTGAAGCCAAGGTCAGCGCTGTCGACATTGGTGATCTGCTCCACCTGGATCTCGGCGAGCCGATTCAACTGAGGCAGAGTTGTCAACAACGCCTCAGCACCGATCACCCCCGCGGCGTAACGATTCAGCTGGGTGGACTCAGGAGCCGTACCGGCGATGGTGCCACCGGTGCCGAGTAGCAGAAGGCGTGGGATGCTGGGCCCAGTCACATCCGTTCCAGGCTGGGAATCCCCAGCAAGCCGAGGCCTGCTTTGAGCGTGTCGGCAGTGAGCCTGCAAAGCGCCAGCCTTGAGGGGAGAGCCTCTGACTCGGCCTTGAGCACCGGCACCTGGTCATAGAAGCGGTTGAACACCTGGCTGAGCTCGAACAGGTAGCTGCAGAGGCGGTTGGGCAAGAGCTCTTCCTCCACCTCGGCAATCACCACATCGAACTTGAGCAGCTCCCGCACCAGGGCCCACTCCTGGGGCTCGCTAAACTGCAGCTGTGCCGTCGACACCTCCAGGTCACCCCCCTTGCGAGCAATCCCGGCGATGCGCACCACGGCATACAGGAGATAGGGCGCCGTATTGCCCTGCAACGCCAGCATCCGATCGAAGGAGAACTGGTAATTCGTGATTCGGTTCTGACTGAGGTCGGCGTATTTCACGGCCGCCAAACCGACGGTGGCGGCAACGTGGTGAATGAACTCCTCCGACTCGCTGCGCTCCTCCACCTTCAGACGCGAGCGCAGGTCAGCTTCGGCCCGCTCCACCGCTTCATCGAGCAGATCCCGCAACCGCACCGTGTCACCGGAGCGGGTCTTGAGCTTCTTGCCGTCCTCCCCCTGCACCAGGCCAAAGGGCACGTGC
>ERZ802819.46-NODE-46-length-68909-cov-16.852_pt1 | contig 68909 bp, 63 predicted proteins | sample MGYA00345647_ERZ802819 | MGnify/ENA primary metagenome ERZ802819 (study PRJEB30503, sample SAMEA104212355) | marine metagenome | biome: Westerlies Biome; feature: [SRF] surface water layer (ENVO:00010504) within the epipelagic zone...; material: water (ENVO:00002006)...
AGCCTAGCTCACTTTGGAGAAAGACCGGTAAAGCTACCACGAACCAAATATCTCGGGAGCCAAACAAGAAAAGTCGAGCAAATGAGAGCCTATTAATTGCTGCACTCTTTGAAAACAATTCTTTGAACTTGGACTTATTGTCCGCATATTTGAGTCTAGATAAGAAGAAAATTCCTAACAATAAAATAACTACCAAAAACAGGGCCATTAAAATCAGCGTACTCTGAAAGCCTATTAACGAGAGAAGGGCCCCTCCCAAGAAAAAGCCAACACCTTTCAGAGTGTTTTTTGAGCCTGTAAGCAGAGCTACCCAGTTAAAAAGAGAATCCTTCGCATTTTCAGGACGGAGGATCTTAATACTACTTTTTGCACTTAGCTTATTGAGGTCCTTACCAATACCGGACAGAGCTTGCGCAATCATGACGTACGCCACGGTCAAATATTGGTTGTCCACAAGCAACATTGTGATCGCCAATATTTGGAGTACAAGACCGAGTTGAAGGGTAGGTGCTAAACCAACACGAGATGCCAGCCAACCGCCAAGCAGACTGGTGAAGACTCCTGAAATCTCATAAAGAATAAACAGACTGGCAATTTCAATTGGGCTAAACCCTAAGCGATGAAAGTAGAGCAGCACCAACATCCGAAGCGCGCCGTCGGTAAGGGTAAAGGCCCAGTAACTTAGCGTCACGAGTCCATATTGTCGGATTGATGTTGAGGGACTATCTGTCACAGCAAAACTTTCACATCGATAACGCGACTTTTTCAGCTAATTCCATCATCCGATGAACATAGCCGATCTCATTATCGTACCAGACTAGCACCTTTAATTGGGTGCCATTAACTACCATCGTTGACGGTCCATCGATAACGCCTGATCGAGTATCGTTGGTGTAATCTACAGATACTAGGGGACGTTCTTCAAAACCCAAGATCCCTTTTAGTCGAGATTTCGAGGCCTCCTCAAATGCTTTATTAACCGCTTCCTTTGTCGTAGAGGATTTAAGTTCGAACACGCAATCGGTTAGTGAGGCATTAGCGAGGGGGACCCTTACCGCCACACCATTGATGCGATCCTTTAATTCTGGAAATATTCTTGTGATCGCCGTTGCTGAGCCCGTGGTGGTAGGTATTAATGATAGGCTGCTGGCTCTGGCTCTTCTCAGATCTGGATGGTACTCATCAAGCACGCTTTGAGTATTGGTTAGATCATGAATTGTCGTAATTGAGCCATGCTCTATGCCAAATTCTTTTTGGAGCACATCAATCACAGGAGCTAAACAGTTGGTTGTACAAGAGGCAGCGCTCACAATAGATTGGTCTGAATAGATTTGGTCATTAATTCCCATGACAATATTAGGCGTCTCATCCTTGATTGGCGCGGAAACAACAACCTTTTTGATGCCTTGATCTAGATAAGACTTTAAGCTTTCCTGTGACTTAAATTTACCTGTGCACTCGATGACTAAATCGACTTTAGCGTCCTTCCATGCTGGATTTTCTATTCCTTCACTTTGAGAAAAACCCACCAACTCACCACCTATTACAAGGGAATTGTTCTCAGAATTAGCAACAATATCCTTATCCCAAGTCCCATGAACCGAATCAAATTTAGTGAGGTGGGCTACACTTTTTGCATCGCCGCCGATCTCGTTGACATGCACAATGCTAAAGGCGTCAGAGCCCCACCACTCTCTTAGCGCTATGCGGCCGATTCGTCCTAATCCATTAATGCCTACTTTAATTGTCATGTCTTATTCCACAATTAAACCTTATGATTGTTACTGACTGTTGCTTCAGGATTATGACAAATAATATAAAGAAGCACGATACTTTGCTTGAAAGAGGAGTGTCAGTTAGGACGAAAAGCCAATGATTTCAGGTTCAAGAATTAGCTATTCTGATGATTCTTAATATGGCCGTTCCCTTAATTCGAGTGGCCTTGATCTAGTTCTTCTTGAGTCGCATCGCGCACGGCTTCAATAGAGACATCAAAATTGAGATTCTTACCCGCAAGAGGATGGTTGCCATCAACGGTTATTGATTCATCAGTTATCGCAGTGACAGTCACAGGTATGCTATCACCGTTCCCAGTTTGAGCTTCAAACTGCATACCCACCTCAATTGTGTCAACTCCTTGAAAAGATCCTCGAGGTACCTCTTGAATTAATTCAAGCTGAATTTCACCATACCCATCTGCAGCTTCAACTGCGACAGACATCGAGTCACCAATGGTTTTACCTTCAAGCGCACTTTCAAGTCCAGGAATAATGTTTCCAGCACCATGTAGGTAAGACAGTGGATTCTTTCCAGTTGAGCTGTCTAATTGCTGGCCCTCGTCGTTAGTGAGAACGTAGTGGAAACTGACTGCACTATTTTTCTTGATGGTCATGACATGGATCCATGTAGCTAATCGGGCGCGCATTATGCTGTATCCTTGAGAAAATATCGAATCTTGGTTACTAAACTAATTGCCCAATTATTTAGCATGTTATACCGTCCTTTAGATTGTAATATTTTTGTAACCTAACTGTATTTTAATTGACAGAAATATATATGATAGAGCAGGTGAAAATTATGCCTCGGCAGACTGTTTTAGTGGTTGATGATGAACCATCGATTAGGGATATGCTCGTGATTTCATTGGATGCCGCCGGATATAACGTGTTGCAAGCTGAGAATGCGCAAAAGGCTCATGCCCTTGTGGTTGATAAGCATCCAGATCTAGTCTTACTAGACTGGATGATGCCTGGAACAAGCGGGCTTGAGCTACTAAGGCGGCTCAAGCGTGATGAACTTACTGAACATATTCCAGTCATCTTGCTAACCGCGAGGGCTGAGGAATCGAATAAAATTTCTGGTCTGGACTCTGGAGCTGATGATTATATTTCCAAACCATTCTCTCCTCGGGAGTTGGTGGCAAGAGTTAAAGCGGTTCTGAGACGATTAGGCAGGGAGGAGCTTAAAGAGCCAATCTTGGTTGGGAGTCTTGTATTCGATCCTCTGGCACATCGAGTTAGTATTGACGGGCAGTCGGTAAATCTTGGTCCCACGGAATATAGACTTCTTCAATTTTTTCTTACCCACCAAGAGCGTGTATATTCGAGGGATCAAATCCTGGATTATGTGTGGGGGGGGAATGTTTATTTGGATGAAAGGACTGTTGATGTCCACATCAGGAGGTTGCGCAAGGCAATTTCTGTTGCAGGTCATGAAAACTATGTGCAGACTGTTCGAGGGGCTGGGTATAGGTTCTCAACCCAATTACAAGATGCTTAATAATTTTTACAAGGAGCAAGGGCTTTGCGACCTGGGATGCAACATGAACTTTGGAGAGCCTCCTCCATTTTCTTTTTCAGTTTGTTTTTTGGTTGGAGTCTAGACCTTCCTCTCCAGATTCTTGTTATAAGCCTAGCGATCTATTTACTCTGGATTTTTAAAACGACATCCACGATATTCTCATGGATAGATAGGGGTATGAGAAATATCCCTCCAAATGTGGATGGAGTATGGGGAGAGGTAGCGGACACCCTAAATCGTCAACGGCGTCGGCATAAAAAATCATCAGAAAAGCTAAGAACTTTGATTAGAAGAGCGACTAAGGTTACAGAGTCTCTGGAACAAGGTGTTGTGGTGCTGAAAAAAAATCGAACCCTAGATTGGTGGAATACTTCGGCAAAAACATTACTCAATCTTCGTTCAGGCGATCGTGGTAGTTCGATAATGAACTTAATTAGAGAGCCACACTTTATTGAATATATAAATAAATCTGAATTTTCTGGTTCGATAAGATTAGTGTCGAATGTCCAAAAGGATATATTGCTAGATTTCGAAGCCTCCTTTATCGATGGTCAAGATATAGTGCTGGTCATTACAGATGTAAGTCGACTCAGTAAGTTTGAGCTATTAAAAGCGGAGTTTGTCGGGAATGTCTCCCACGAGTTACGCACTCCACTTACAGTTCTTAGAGGCTATCTCGAGACATTGGAGGATCTACCAAACAAAAATGCTCTAGAGACAAAGGCTTATGAGCAAATGGCGGAGCAGGTGGTTCGAATGCAAACTCTTGCAGATGATTTAATTTTGTTGTCTCAGATGGAAGAGGAAAGCCAAGAAATTCAAAATGAGGAAGTAGACATTGTTTCCATGCTTAATAGCATTATCGATGAAGCAAAGGTGCTTAGTGCTGGGCGTCATCACTTCTCTTTTGAAAGCCAACCATTGATCCTTCAAGGAAATCATGGAGATATTCGAGCGGCTTTAGGCAACATTATCTTTAATGCGGTCAATCACAATCCCGATGGGGCAAAAATCAAAGTAAACATACAATTGCATGAAAACGGAATTATGATTGTAGTCGCAGATGATGGTGTGGGTATGCAAGTGGATGAAATTCCTAAGATAACAGAACGATTTTATCGTGGTGACAATAGTCGTAATTCGAAAAGTGGCGGCAGTGGTCTGGGTCTAGCGATAGCCAAACACGCCCTAACCAGGGCAAATGCCAGTTTGAATATCATCAGCCGTCCGGGTCAGGGAGCTACCTTTGAGTGCTTGTTCCCGCTCCACACCAACTGATCAGTTCTAGCGCTCAGTCAGGCCGTACTCTGGGAGCGCTTTTGTTAGCAAAAGCCTCCAGTCTCTCGTTTGAGGCTGGCTGCGTGTTCACGATACCTGCAACAACAGATTCTGCATAAGCTGCATCCATTGCCGACATATTTTGCATATGACTGATTGCTGAGCAAATAGCAAAATTAGATAGTGCTGGATTTTCCGCAGCTGTGCGTGCAATCTCCATTGCCTTATCATCGCTTGAGCCATCGACTAGGTATTGGCATAAACCAACCTGGAAAGCCTCCTCTAATTTATAGACTCGACCAGTTAGCATCATATCTATCATACGTGATTTCCCAACAAGATCTGCAACACGAATCGTTGCTCCGCCACCCGTAAATAGACCCCTTTGACCCTCTGGAAGGGCAAAGTAAGTACTTTGATCCGCAACCCTCACATGTGCCGCAGATGCGAGCTCCAAACCCCCACCAACGACAGCCCCTTTGAGCGCGGCAATAATCGGCACACCACCGTACTCCATCTTATTGAACGCCTCGTGCCAACGAAGGCAAATATGCATAAATTCCTCAGGACGCCGTTGCTCGTTATGATGCTCAACTAGATCTAATCCCGCACAAAAGTGATCGCCCTCAGCCTTCAAAACCACCGCGCGCGCTCCCATCCTGGGGAGCCTTGAGAACACGTCAATGAGCTCCTCAATAGTTTCCGCATTTAACGCATTACGTTTGGCTGGACGGGAAAGAATAACCTGGACGATGCCATCCTCATCCCCGATTAGGGTGAGGTTCTTTAGATCAAAAGTATCTAGTTGTTCCAAAATATATTCTCCTGAATAAAGTAGTAGCTTGCAGATATGTGTTGATGCCGAAGATTATAGTCAGTTCTAGAAACCAGTCCAGCTAGCTATTCTTTTTTAATTTAACTTTCCACTTCGAGCGAGTGTTCGTAGTTCATATTTTTGTATTTTTCCAGTTGCTGTTTTTGGAAGTTCGCCAAAGACTACCTTCTTAGGACGTTTAAAGCCCGCTAGGTGAGCTCTGCAAAAGGTTTCAATTTCTGACTCTGAAACAGTCATTCCATCAATAAGTTCAAGAAATGCGCAGGGGACCTCTCCCCACTTTTCATCAGGCAAAGCGACTACCGCAGCCAGTGATACAGCTTCATGCTTATGAAGAACTCCCTCGATCTCTACAGAAGAAATATTTTCCCCACCCGAGATAATAATGTCCTTCAATCGATCTTTGATTTCAGCGTAACCCTGAGGATGCATGACCGCTAAATCACCTGTATGGAACCAACCATCTTTAAGCGACTCGATGGTGTTCTCGTTATCCTTTAAATAGCCTTTCATCACTGTATTGCCGCGAATTAAAATTTCTCCGATACTTTCTCCATCAGCCGGAACATCGTCTCGCGATTCCATATCCACGATTCGCATTCCTCCTGTCATTACCATCGCAGCACCCTGGCGAGCCTTTAATTTCGCTCGATGCTCCGCATCAGCATCGTCCCAATCTGTGTTCCAAGTAGACATAACTGTGTGCCCATAGGTTTCGGTTAACCCGTATACTTGGGTAACATTGAAACCCAATTTTTCAATACCCTGTAATACAGATGCTGGGGGTGGTGCGCCCGCAGTCATGAGTTCAACAGTGTGATTACAGGAAAAATCTTTTGCTCGTGGGGAGTTGAGAAGCATGCTAAGCACGATTGGAGCACCACCAAAGTGAGTAATTTTGTGCTCCGATATAGCTGTAAATATTTCTTCAGGAACAATAGATCGTGTGCAAAACATCGTCCCGGCTAAAGCTGTCATCGTCCAGGCATGACCCCAGCCATTGCAATGAAACATGGGTACTGTGTACAAATAGTTGGGATGACGAGGTAGATCCCAGTCGGCAATTGTGCCCATAGACATTAAATAGGATCCGCGGTGATGATAAACCACCCCTTTAGGTCGACCTGATGTTCCTGATGTATAACTTAAGCCAATTGCATCCCATTCATCAGATGGCATATGCCATTGATCCTCCTCACTCCCAGAACTTAAAAATGACTCATAGTCAGTTCTTCCCATGGAAGCAGGTGCAGTACTATTTTGATAATCCAATATATCAATAACTAATAAATCATTATCCTTTAATATATTTAGCGCATCCTTGACCTGCGGCGCAAGCTCATAATCCACGATGAATACCTTAGCTTCACCATGCTCGAGTATGTAGGCAATAGTTTCATCATCTAGACGAGTGTTAATAGTGTTTAGTACAGCCCCAGACATGGGCACTCCAAAATGTGCCTCTATCATTTCTGGAGTATTCGCCGCTAATACTGCCACGGTATCGCCCTTGGACACACCGGCTCCATTAAGTGCAGATGCAAGTTTTTGGCAACGATGAAAAAATGACTGCCAGGTGTAGCTGCGGTCGCCATAGACTATAGCCCGGCGATCCGGATACATTAACGCGGTTCGGGGTAAAAACGACAATGGTGTTAACGGAACATGATTGGCTTCTGATGCGACGAAGTCATCAAAATTTTGGTAGCTCATAGTTTACCCCTAAAACTTTCAGACACATGATCAGTTAGAAACGTTCTTTTTAAAGTCTGTGATCTGGCGTCAATGTATCAAATTACTTTCGGTGTAGCGATCTTAAAAATTATGTTTGGCGAGATATTTTTTTATTCCAAAAAAAAGGGCGCCGAGCGCCCTTTTAACTGTCCATTTGGAAATTAGAATTTGTGCTCCATCCCCAAGCCCACAGCGCTAAATTCAGAATCATCAGAATCAATAGCGGAGTCAGTATTGTCAGTATAGAAGGCAAATACCTTAGTATTCTTGCCAAGTTTATAATCCGCTCCTATAGACATTGTCTTCTCTTCATCACCATCAACATCATCTTCAATGGCTCCATATTGTGCCTTTAGAGTAACATTGCCATCGATTTTATAGGCAGCACTGAAAAAATATCCAGACTCATCTTTTGTACCCAAACTATCCTCATTCTGCTGATACATAAAACCAAGCTTCAGGGCGTCCATTTGATACTGGGCTACCATCCGTAAGAGATCTTGGTCATAAATATCTTGATCGCCGGCAATCGCAAGATATAAATTATCTAGCGAATAGTTAATTGAATAGGACATGCCGTCATTGAGTCCAGTATCGTCCTTATCATCTTGGTCAAAATCCTCACCTTCAGCCGAAATCATAGCCAGGGTCGCTGTTACGCCATTTACAGTGGGAGAGGTATAGGCAACGATATTAGAAAGTCTATTCTCACCTTCAAATGTATTCTTAATATCACCTTCCAAGTCATTAAAGAGATCAATTTTTTTCTGAGCAAGCTTTGTGGGGGTGTCATGTTTTCCTGCCCAGACCATGCCAAAATCGCCTTTCAAGCCGGCAAACGTATTACGTTGCTTGGAGGTTTGACCTTTACAACTGCCACTATTAATACAAATTTTATATTCGGCTTGATAAACGATCTCAAGGCCATCAGAAATTTTAGTCTTACCTTTCACACCCAGGTGGGAGGCATTACTGTTCAGATTCCACTCATCAGTCCCATTGTCTTCCTGATTCACAATAGACAGGTTTGCTTTGCCATAAACTTTCCCATCAATTGGGCCTGCGGCGAAACTAAACGAAGTAAAGACGATACCAATTACTAAAAACAAATTTTTCATACTCAATTCCTAACCTGAAATTTCTTTTAGGCGTCCGCCCTCCTAATTGCCAAGTATTAATTATGACAACCACGTGATAAATATATGTCTAAAATATTACAAAACAACAAATTTGTTTTTTGCCTTGTCATATTTCTGTCACATTAATTTAATACATTCGTTAGATCCCAAGTCGGAATAGACATTTTAAATCACTATCAGTTTTTGGAGTTCAATATGTTTAACAAAATAACACTTTTTTCAACAGCTACTACTTTAGCAGTAATACTGATGTCACCGATTTCAGTTGCTCGAGAAAGTGTCGAAGTTGTCGGCTCATCGACGGTTTACCCCTTCTCAACCGTAGTGGCTGAGCGTTATGGGCGATCTACTGGAAACCCTACACCCAAGATTGAATCAACAGGTTCTGGTGGAGGGATGAAATTATTTTGTTCTGGCGTTGGTACAAATTATCCTGATATTACTAACTCATCTCGTCGAATTAAGATGTCTGAATTTAAAAAATGTCAGTCAAATGGCGTGAAGGACATTATCGAAGTGCAAGTTGGTTATGACGGAATTGTTATAGCTAATTCGGTTGATGCCGCACCAATGAACTTAACGAGAAAAGATATTTTCCTAGCTCTTGCAGAGAAAGTACCCGGCGCTAATGATGGAGAGTTGATTGATAATCCATATTCTACATGGAAGCAGATAAACTCCTCCTTGCCCGATACGCAGATTGAAGTGCTTGGTCCTCCTCCAACCTCTGGCACCAGAGATGCTTTCGCAGAACTTGCCTTAGAGGGTGGGTGTAAAAAGATAGACTGGATCGCCGCAATTAAAAAGACTGATAAAAACAAATATAAAGCAATCTGCCACACTGTCCGTGAAGATGGACGTTATATTGAGGCAGGTGAAAATGATAATTTGATTGTTCAAAAGCTAGAGGCCAATCCAACCGCGTTAGGTGTGTTTGGATTTAGTTTTTTAGATCAGAATGCTGATAAAGTTCAAGGTGCCCAAATAGAAGCGATAGAACCAACCTTTGAATCTATTGCCGACAAATCATACTCTATTTCTCGCCCATTATATTTCTATGTAAAGAAGGCGCATGTTGGCGTGGTCCCAGGAATAATGGGTTACCTCAAGGAATTTACTAGCGAGAGAGCGTGGAGTGAGGAGGGCTATTTAGCAGACAAAGGAATGATTCCTCTACCTACAAAAATGCGTATGGACATGGCTAGCAATACAATATCACTTGTACCAATGACAGGCAAAGAAGCGTTGAAATAATCCTTATAGTTTGACACAGTTAGACCTGCCCAGCCCGAAGGCTGGGCTTTTACGTTTTTGAGGGAATTTAAGAGCGATATGCAGGCCACACATCTTTTATCTTTACTTATAGTTTTGGGCTCATTTAGCTTTTACGTGAGCCGAGGCCGCTCACTAGCGTTGGCAAATCCGTTAGGAGGAATCAGAAACTTACATTCCCTGCCATCATATTATGGTTTGCATGCGGCTCTGTGGTGCACATTACCGGCTACTTTTTTGCTTGCAATCTGGCTGATTTTTGATGAGATAGTTATCAATGCTATGGTGATGACTGACTTATCACCTGAATTAATCCCATCTGGTAATGCCAGTTATAACCTTATCCTCAACAAAGTAGCCAACATAGCTAACGGAATCCTTCCCAGAGAGAGCCAACCCAGCGGGTTGCTTGATGCAGCAGATAATATGCTATCTCTGAATGTTGTATCTCAGTGGTCGATAACCTTATTGATAATCACTTTAGCTATGTCTGGACTGGCTTGGAGTAGTTATAAACTAAAGCCTGACTTCCGTGCGCGGCCAGCTGTCGAAAGGGTTATGCAAAATTTGTTGCTCGCATGTGCTTGCGTTGCGATCTTTACCACACTAGGAATTGTGTTTTCAGTTCTATTTGAATCAATACAGTTTTTTCGTTCAGTGCCTATTTATGACTTTGTATTTGGCCTTGAATGGAGTCCTCAAACGGCAATCAGAGAAGATCAAGTCGGATCATCAGGAAGTTTCGGTGCTATTCCTTTATTTGTTGGTACCCTTCTGGTTTCCGCCGTTGCTATGTTTATTGCAGTTCCAATTGGTTTGATGTCAGCGATTTACCTAGCTGAATATGCAGATAGTAAGGTACGTACCTATGCAAAACCAGCATTGGAAGTCCTAGCGGGCATTCCTACTGTCGTATATGGGTTTTTTGCCGCATTGACAGTAGCACCGTTCTTACGTGATTTAGGGGCGAGCGTCGGTTTAACTATTTCATCAGAGAGCGCTCTAGCCGCGGGCGGTGTGATGGGGATCATGATCATCCCATTTATATCATCTCTTGCAGATGATGTTATAACTGCCGTGCCACAATCTATGCGCGATGGTTCATTGGCGATGGGAGCAACGCAGTCAGAAACCATAAGGAAGGTAGTCATCCCCGCTGCCCTCCCAGGCATTGTTGGTGGAATTATGCTGGCCATTTCACGAGCTATTGGTGAAACGATGATCGTGGTGATGGCAGCGGGTATGGCGGCAAAATTAACTGCAAACCCATTAGAATCTGTAACGACGGTTACAGTACAAATAGTCACCCTGCTTACGGGCGACCAAGAATTCGATAGCCCAAAAACGCTAGCTGCTTTTGCGCTAGGACTTATGTTGTTTACAGTCACGTTGCTATTAAATATTTTTGCGTTACATATTGTGAAAAAATATCGAGAACAATATGAGTGATAGTAAGACGTTAATTAAAATTCAACATTCTTTGACTCAGCGAAACCGTGCTGAGGCTCGCTTTCATTGGTATGGACGAATTGCTATTTTGATCGGACTGATGGCGGTAGCTTTACTTTTTATTGATATTGTTGGCAAAGGGCATGGGGCCTTTAGAGCAACCTACATTAATCTAGATATTCGTTATGATGCGGATCTAATAGGAATTGATAATTTATCTGACACTGAGCAACTGTCTGCAGGAAATTGGCAGGCCCTGCCAAAAACAGCATTGCGAGAGAGATTCCCTGATGTCTCTAGCCGTCGAGATAAGCGGCGGTTGAATAATCTATTAAGTAATGGAGCAGGATTTGATTTAAAAGATCGCTTGTTGGTCAGTCCAACATTACTAGGTAAAACAGAGTCAGTTTGGGTTTTGGCGGATGATGATATCGACACCTATTACAAGTCATGGCTTGATGGCAACGCATATGAGGCTAGACTTACAGGTCAGCAAATTCAATGGATTGGGGAGCTCCATGAACAAGGTTCAATAAAGCTCAAGTTCAACAGTAATCTTTTTAATCGCGGTGATTCTCGAGAGCCAGAACAAGCCGGTATTCGCGGAGCTGCCGTGGGATCATTTCTAACCTTAGTAATGACACTAATGCTTTCATTTCCTATCGGTGTTTGCGCTGCAATTTATCTAGAGGAATTCGCGCCAAAAAACCGATTGACAGATTTTATAGAGGTGAACATTAATAACTTAGCAGCAGTACCCTCAATTATTTTCGGCTTACTGGGTCTCGCTATATTCATTAATTTTTTCCATGTGCCTAGATCAGTTCCCATTGTAGGTGGGTTAGTTTTGACATTGATGACGTTACCGACAATTATTATCACAAGTCGAGCGGCTATTAAGTCGGTTCCTCCTTCTATACGCGAAGCTGCACTAGGAATGGGGGCATCTCGATATCAGATGGTTTTGCACCATGTGTTGCCGCTCGCACTACCGGGCATGTTAACCGGCGCGATTATTGGGATGGCGCAAGCACTGGGAGAGACGGCACCTCTTTTGATGATAGGTATGGTAGCCTTTATTGTCGACATCCCAAATGGATTTTCTGATCCAGCTACAGTTTTACCAGTGCAGATTTTCCTCTGGGCAGATAGTCCAGAACGAGCTTTCGTTGAGAAGACTTCAGCCGCCATTATGGTTTTGTTAAGCTTCTTAATTGCCATGAACACAACAGCTGTATGGTTAAGAAGACGTTTAGAAAGGCGTTGGTAAGTAAAAAATAACAATCAAGTTGGCAAGTCAGCTGATATTGAACTCATAGATTGGTGGAAACGTTAAGGATAGGTCAAAGTGCAACTAAAATCAGAACAGGCATTAGAATTAGATGAAAGTCATGTCACGGTTGGCCAGAGCTTCTGTGATGACCCTAAAATGACTATGCGTAATGTGGATGTGTTTTATTCTGACAAGCAGGCGATATATGACGTAAACATTGATATTGCCAAGAATGAAGTTATCGCCATGATTGGGCCCTCCGGGTGCGGTAAATCAACTTTTTTACGAACACTCAACCGTATGAATGATACGGTGGAGGGCTGCCGGGTAGACGGTCAAATTTGTATGGATGGTCAAGATCTATATTCGCCGAAGCTTGATGTTGTTGAGCTTAGAGCCCGAGTAGGGATGGTTTTTCAAAAGCCGAATCCATTCCCAAAATCTATCCGAGATAACGTCACTTATGGCCCTAAAATTCATGGATTAGCGGATACTCGAGTTGATCTAGATGAGATACTTGAAAAAAGCTTACGCAAAGCAGGGCTATGGGAAGAAGTGAAAGATAGATTAGACCAGCCAGGAACCGGACTATCAGGCGGGCAGCAACAGAGGCTTTGTATTGCTCGAGCGATTGCAGTGAGTCCAGAAGTTATCTTAATGGATGAGCCTTGCTCTGCCCTAGATCCAATAGCTACTGCTAAAATTGAAGAACTTATTAAGGAGCTGAGTCAGAATTTTACTATTGCAATCGTAACTCACAGCATGCAGCAAGCAGCTCGGGTTTCTCATCGCACAGCTTACTTTCATTTGGGAAAGTTAATCGAAGTTAATCCCACTGAGCAGGTATTCACTATGCCAAAGCATCAGCTGACAGAGGCATATATCACCGGACGATTTGGTTAAGGTTTTATAGCTTAAATAGATACATAACAGGAAACTAGTCATGGCAAAAATGTCGTTTGAAAATCACATCACGAAACAATTCGATGAGGAGCTCGAGGAAATACGCACGCGCCTCATGGAGATGGGAGGAAAGGTAGAGGAACAACTTCAGAATGCAATTCTTGCCATCAGTGATGCCAATAGTCAGCTTGCGGAGCAGGTGATATTGGCGGATCAGAGTATTGATGCTATGGAGGTAGATATTGACGAAGCATGCATATTGATTATTGCCAGACGTCAGCCAGCCGCTAGTGATTTGCGTTTAGTGATGATGGTAACGAAGGCAGTGAATGATCTTGAGCGTATAGGAGATGAGGCTAGAAAAATTGCAAATCATGCCATAATCTTGAGTGAGGAAAACGAGTCCTCGGTTGGATATCCTGAAGTTCGACACATTGCAACTTCTGTCACCAATTTACTTGCTCATGCCTTGGACGCATTTGCTCGATTTGACTCAGATGCCGCTATCCGCACCATTGAAGAGGATCAGCAAGTTGATCTTGACTACAAAACAGCACTTCGTGAAGTAGCTACCTATATGATGGAAGACCCTCGAAGTATCAGTCGGGCTATTAACATCCTCTGGGTCTTGCGTTCCCTCGAGCGAATTGGAGATCACGCAAAAAATCTCTGTGAACAGATTGTATTTGTGGTTAAGGGTAAAGATATCAGACATTGCTAAAGTAGCAAATAATCTTGTTTTAAAAGGAGGCTTCTGCCTCCTTTTTTTGGGTAATAAATTCTTATATGTGTTTGTAATGACTAATTAGTTAAGTGCCTCACTTGTAATATTTCTGTCATCAAAAGTTCATTGTACGGTCATTTTTCGTTGCTACCTTAAGCTGTAAAAAAAGGGGGCAAATAGTTTCAAAAACTTTGCTCCAATCCTTTGTAAGCGATTAACAGGAGTCGAATAGCGATGGCCAAAAAGTGGTATGCAATCTTAATTTTGGTAGGCTCGATTATTTCGCCTTGGGCTTTCTCTGAAAAGGCTTTTGTGCTTGTTTTTCTTGAAGATGCCCCACTGAGATTTATTAAGGTGGCGGTGGATGGGAAAATTGTTGGTGTAACTAATGCAAAGGGTTTAGTTGAAGCTGACTTGGAGACAGGCCCCCACAAGCTGTATTTAATTTCTGACGACAACGCTGTGCCGGTTCGTTTTAATCTTCCAGAGAATGGGCAAATTGAAATCTCTGCAGTTTATAACCGCGACTCAGAAATAGAACCCGTAGTCAAAAGCCAAATTTTTAGTAATATCAGTGATGATAAGGGCTACATCGTTGGTAGAGTCCTGTCTCCCTCCGGCGTTGCTATTGAGGGTGCCACTGTTGAAGTTACAGATCTTAGTTTGTCGACAAAGACTGACGAGGAGGGGATATATTCCCTTGAGGTGCCTCGTGGTCTTCATTCTGTTCAGGCCAGTCAATCAGGGTTTCAACCATCAGCCAGTACAGCAATTAGAGTGTTCGCTGATCTTGGCGCCAATGCCACATTTAAACTCTTTAAACAACCAACTTCAGGTCCTCCTGCCTCCCTATCAGCAGCTGCAATGGAGGAAGTCGTTACATTGGGTGTATTCAATCCCACTGATGGATCTGAAAACCTTGAGCGTTATGCATCATCTATTGTAAGTGCCGTAGATGCCGATGAGATGGCTCGTTTTGGTGATAGCGATATTGGCGCTGTGCTCGGTAGAATCGTTGGATTAAGTGTGATTGATGATAAGTATGCAAACGTCCGTGGTTTGGATGGGCGCTACATATCTACAGAATTCAATGGGATCTTGATGCCAAGTACGGATCCGTTGCGCCGCGATATCCAGCTTGATTTATTCCCCTCAAATATTGTTGAAACGATCGAAGTTCAAAAGTCATTTACTGCGGATCAATTAGCATCAACCACTGGAGGATCCATTTCGGTTATTACTAAATCCATGCCTGATGAGCGATCTGGAAGTTTCGCTGTTTCCATTGGAGCAAATTCTGATTTTACAGGAGACACAGTTCAGGGCTATCGGGACAGTGCGACTGAGGAGTGGGGGTTCGATGGAGGTTTAAGAGACGTTCACTCTGGAGTTCTTGAGGCAACCAATGGCGCACGATCTTTAACTATTTGCGATCCAGATCTTCTTGGAGATTTATGCACTCGTCAAGAGGTGGCGCTTGCCTACGCGCTTACATTCAAACCTGACTATGACCCTAGGCCAATCACTGCCGACCCAGATGTTGGTTTTGATGGCTCATTTGGTGATCGATACGAGTTAGATCAAGGGGATCTTGGCTACTACATCGCAGGATCCTACGGTAGATCGACAGGCTATAGAGGAGATGCAACTTTATCTAATCCAAATGGATTGGACGGCGGATATAACCGCACCAAGGACAATGTTGCCGTTTCTGGTTATGGCTATCTTGGTTATGAACACGATTCAGGCGAAGTATCAGCCAAGACAACACTGCTCCGTTCAACAGATGATGTTACGCGCCAAACCTCTGCTACCGATGTCGAGGGAAATGTCTTGGACGCAACTATTCTTGAGTATGTCGAGCGTCAAATGTTCTCGCAGAGCTTTAATGGTGTCCAAGATATCCAAATGATGGGGTTAGACAGCCAAATTGAATGGCGTGCAGGATATTCTGAAACTGACAGATTAGAGCCTGACAGACGACAGTATTACGGACTCGATGGATTCCTGGCAACCTCGTCGGTTGAACGCAGGTGGTCTGACCTCAACGAGGTTAGCAAAGACCTTGGTCTGGATTATTCAATCTCCTTCGATTGGGGGGAGGCAAACTACTCAACATTAGAGTTTGGAGCATTAATATCAGATAAGGAGAGGACGGTCGATCTATACCGATTTGGCGTTCGCCTTGGTGATAAGTCAATCTCCCTAGATATGGCAAATGGTGTTGATGAGCTTCTTTCTATAGAAAACTTCGCGGGGGATCGATTTAGACTAAGGGCTGCTACTGCGAATACAGATTCTTATGAGTCTCAAGAAGAGATAAATGCCTACTTTGTGAATTTGACAAATGAATTTGGTGAAAATTGGACCGCTGAAATTGGTGCTAGGGTTGAAGACTTCAGCCAGCTAATCGTCTACCCCAATAGTGAAGGCAGTGAAAACATTTTAGAGGCAGATGGTGTTTATCCTGCGTTGAACGTTTCATGGCGGGTGATTGAAGATATTCAGCTTCGTTTGGGTTATAGCCAAACAGTCTCCTATCCCGGACTTATTGAGCGCTCTGCATCTCAATCTTATGACCCTACCACGGATGACCCAATCTTCGGCTCCCCGAACCTTACAGTCTCAGATGTGGATAACTTAGATTTAAGATTAGAGTACTATTTTGGCGCTGAAAATAGAGTTTCCATAGCAGTCTTCAATAAAGAAATAGACAACCCAATTGAGCGAGCCATTCCTGACGCATCCGGTTCAGCTGCCGCTGGTATTACTTTCAGAAATCAAGAGTCTGCAGAATTAAATGGTATCGAAATAGATTTTAAAACGCTCTTAGTAGACACAGATGAGCAGTCTCTATTCTTAAATGGAAACATATCCTTTATTGATTCTAAGGTCGCACTAGGAGCGAAGTCACTTCAACTTGAAGGCACTGGATCTGATGGTCGAAAGCTACAGGGTCAGTCTGAATACTTGGCAAATCTTCAGCTGGGATACGACCACTTTCCTTCCTCTCAAAAAGCAACACTCCTAGTCAATTACTTTGATGATCGAATTTATCGAGTCGCAAGGGGTGCTGCACTTGGCCCAATTATTGAGGAAGGCAGAGCGATCGTCGACTTCAATTATGAGAAGACATTCTCTGACAATTGGACAGTTAAGTTGAAGGTTAAAAATCTGACTAATGAGGCGGTTGCCTACAGTCAGAATGTTAGTGAGGTGGAGATTTACGAAACAGGGACTTCGGTCAATTTATCCCTTAGCTATTCGCTATAACGGCCGGTAATTATTTAGACACGCTGGGTTATTTAGCCCTGCAAAATTTTAATCAACACTAAGAAAGGAAGTTATCATGAAACGCAATACTATTTACGCAGGGTGTCTTCTTGCTGCTTCCATCGCTCTTTCCGGTTGCGATGGAGATGTCGAAAGCATGGGAGATATAACGGTCAACGTTGAAGGTGATGTAGTCGATAATAGTGTCACCAATAATAATACGGAAGAGACTACAACAGACACTGGTCCAACAGGACTTTGTGCTGAAGTAACTGAAGCATCATTTGTATCGTTCAATTCTGATTGTTCACAGGGAACAATTTCAGGGACAGTGGACTCCGATTACACGCTCATAGAGGATGTTGAATACATTCTTAGCGGCGTGGTTACTGTCGGTGCTGGTAACGTAGAAATTACTAGCCAGACGCAGTTCGAGTCGATTGTCACTAATGGGGTGTCATTAACAGTTGAACCGGGGACAGAAGTTAAGGGGACCGCCGATGGCGTTTTGCTTGTGACACGCGGATCTAAGCTTATCGCAGATGCCTATGCTAACAATCCGATTACATTTAGTAGTCTGGATAATAATTATGATGGTATGGGTGAATGGGGCGGTGTTGTGATACAAGGATTTGCACCTCAGTACGGTCAGGGTGGAACGGGTGTCTGTTATACGGCAGGCGAGAGCTGGTGTAATGTATTGGGCGAGGGAGGTGACTTCGTTCAAGAGTACGGTGGAAGTGATGCCGCTGATGACAGTGGAATCATTCGATACGTACGAATTGCAGAGGGCGGCCTAATTGCAGGTCCAAATAATGAAATCAATGGCTTGACGCTTCAGGGAGTTGGCCATGGAACATTGATTGATTATGTCCAAGTGCATGGAAATCAGGATGATGGAATCGAGTGGTTTGGCGGGACTGTGGATGTTAAGCATGCACTCCTAACTAACAACGATGATGATGACATCGATTTTGACGAGGGCTATCAAGGTAATATTCAGTATGCTCTGATCATCAAGCGCCAAGATGCGGGAGCAACGCCAGTGGGCTCTAATGATCCAAGAGGTATTGAGTTAAATTCTTCTGATGCTGATTACACGCCGGAGACAGCGGGTGTTATTGCCAACGTAACAATCATTGGTGGTGATGCTGCAAACTCTGCTGGAGAATATGGCATGCGTCTTCGAGGATCTGTGACTGCGGCTATACATAATTCGGCGGTAACGGGATACGATGTGACCTGTGCTCGAATTGATGATTCTGATACTGACGGTGACTCATCTACGCCCAAGCTGGATACGCCTATTACTCTAAACAATTTTATTTGCGATACCGCGGGTGTGGCTTTCCTTAAGGAGGACCCGCTTGCTGGTTCAACTGTAATTGAAGAGGGTATAAGCTTTGATCAGAACCTAGCTATTGTTAATACGTCAGCTCTTCTTGCTACATCTACTTCGATTCCTGCTCAGGATAATGGGTCAGACTTTATTTTTGATGAAACTCGTTTTGTGGGCGCTGTTGATCCATCTTCTTCTATAGCATGGTGGGCAGATTGGACGATTCCAGGTTCGGTAATCACTCAGGAAGTAGTTCAAGAGGCTAGTTTTGTATCATGCAATAGCTCTAAAACTGAGTGTACTGTCTCTGGGACTATTGATGAAGATTACACAATGGTTGCTGGCGTTGAATATCGCTTGGATGGAGTTGTTAAGGTTGGTGAGGGAAATGTTGAAATTACAAGTCAAGCTGAAAAAGACGCAATAGTTGCTGCCGGCGTTACTTTAACGATTCGCGCAGGTGTAGATGTTAAGGCATTTGATGATGGGGTCCTGCTAGTTACTCGAGGATCCAAGCTTGTTGCAAACGGATCTCCAGCTAGTCCGATTACATTCAGCAGTATCGATCCAGGCTACGATGGTATGGGTGAATGGGGTGGTGTTGTGATACAAGGGTTTGCACCTCAGTACGGTCAGGGTGGCACTGGAGCCTGTTATGCGGCTGGCGAGACCTGGTGTAATGTGTTGGGCGAGGGAGGTGACTTCGTTCAAGAGTACGGTGGAAGTGAAGCCGCTGATGACAGTGGAATCATTCGATACGTACGAATTGCAGAGGGCGGCCTAATTGCAGGTCCAAATAATGAAATCAATGGCTTGACGCTTCAGGGAGTTGGCCATGGAACATTGATTGATTATGTCCAAGTGCATGGAAATCAGGATGATGGAATCGAGTGGTTTGGCGGGACTGTGGATGTTAAGCATGCACTCCTAACTAACAACGATGATGATGACATCGATTTTGACGAGGGCTATCAAGGTAATATTCAGTATGCTCTGATCATCAAGCGCCAAGATGCGGGAGCAACGCCAGTGGGCTCTAATGATCCAAGAGGTATTGAGTTAAATTCTTCTGATGCTGATTACACGCCGGAGACAGCGGGTGTTATTGCCAACGTAACAATCATTGGTGGTGATGCTGCAAACTCTGCTGGAGAATATGGCATGCGTCTTCGAGGATCTGTGACTGCGGCTATACATAATTCGGCGGTAACGGGATACGATGTGACCTGTGCTCGAATTGATGATTCTGATACTGACGGTGACTCATCTACGCCCAAGCTGGATACGCCTATTACAATGCGAAACTTCCTTTGCGATACGGTAGGTGTTGCCTTCAATAAGGAGCAGCCAGTGGATGGTTCCTCAGTTATCGAAGAGACAATCATTATGGATAGCAACTACGCGATCACTAATGATTCAGCTGCTGTTACTGCAGAGGCAATCGCGCCGCAGGATACTGGATCATCCTTCGTCTTTGACTCTACGGATTTTGTAGGAGCGGTCAAACCCGGAACGACTCCATGGTTTGCGGAGTGGGCAATTCCCGGTTCTATCTAAGATTGCTACAAAATAAAAAAGGCCCCTCTAAAGGGGCCTTTTTTTTAGGAGCTTAAAATTTGATTGAGTGTGTTACGCAGATTAAAGGACTCGTAATCAAGCGTTTTCGATGGTGCAGTCTTACGCCTTAGCACTGGGCCTTTGAATAACGCTCTCATACCAACGAGCAAGGTGATTATGATCCTCTGGAATTCTCTTTTTGACCCACTTGGCAAAATCTACAAAAACTAGAGCACTTATATCAGCTACTGAGAAATAGTCATCGACCATATATTGGCTCGATTCAAAGTGCTTATTAAGATCGGCAAAGCAGTTATCGATTCGCTCTAAACCTCTTGCCGCCAGCTCAGGGATCTGACTATAGTTATGTGGGCCAGGCATGGCCCTGTTCTTCATAGCTGGAGAGCCATTCCGCAATGCCTCAGCGCCTGCCATAAAGCCATTCGTATTCACTTGGTTATTAAAGGAGGTGACCAAAGCCCTTTCAACGGGAGTTCTTCCATAGAGAGGGTTGTCAGGGTAAACCTCCTCTAAATATCGACAAATCGCCTCCACTTGGCTAAGGCCTGTACCATCATCCAACGTTAGATAGGGTACTTCCATTAACGGATTAATAGCCTTAAATGCTTCGGAGAATTGCTCACCCTTTGATAAGTCAACTTGTATCGTTTCGATTTCGATAGCTTTTTCAGCAATAAAAATACGGACTCTTCGAGGGCTTGGGGCTGTGGAGCAGTCATAGAATTTCATAAATTCTCCTTACGTTTTATTGAGAAGCTTGGGCGGGTATTTTAAGTAGCTCAAGTCTTTGAGAGATCGCGTCATGGATGGAGTCTGGATCCAACCCAATATCTGCAAGTTGTTCGGCATGGGAGCCATGGTCCACGTGCCTATCTGGAAGACCCAGCTGCATGACAGGCATAACAATGCCCTCGTTTGAGAGAAATTCTGTCACAGCAGAACCTGCACCACCAGATATTGTATTTTCCTCGAGTGTGACGAGTAGATTGTGACTGGAGGCCAGTGATCGAATCAAGTCTTCGTCGATAGGCTTTACAAAACGCATATCTGCAACGGTAGCATTGACTTGGTCTGCGACAACAACAGCATTCTTTAACAGCGTACCAAAGTTTAGAATAGCGACGCCAATACCGTCACGAACGACTCTACCTTTACCCACTGGGACGGCAGTCATCGTTTTTTCAATAGTGGCTCCGGGCCCAGTTCCCCGAGGATACCTTATTGCAGCTGGTCCAATGTGCGTGTAACCGGTATAAAGTAGCTGTCGAGTTTCATTCTCATCTGATGGTGTCATAACAACCATATTGGGAATACAGCGAAGGTAACTGATGTCGTATGCTCCAGCATGTGTGGCGCCATCCTCTCCTACTAGGCCTGCGCGATCTAGTGCAAAGAGAACGTCTAAATTTTGAATAGCAACGTCGTGAATGAGTTGATCATAAGCTCTTTGCAGGAAGGTGGAGTAAATAGCAACGACGGGTTTTAGGCCTTCGCACGCCATACCGGCAGCAAGTGTTACCGAGTGCTGCTCAGCAATGGCGACATCCTCATAGCGGTCAGGAAACCGCTCAGCAAAATCATTCATACCAGAGCCTTCACACATGGCTGGGGTAATGCCTATTAGTTTATGATCTTGCTCTGCCATGTCGCACAGCCAATCACCAAAGACCTTCTGATATTTTGGCTTTGCAATTTTTGGCTGCGGCACAACCTCCTCAATAATGGGCTGTTTAGGCTCGATTTTATTGAGGGCATGATAGCCAACCGGATCATCTTCAGCGAGGGAGAAGCCCTTACCCTTGTGCGTGATAACGTGAAGCATCACGGGTCCTTTAATGGCTTTCAGATTGGTCAATGTCTGCACTAAGAGCGGCAGGTCATGACCGTCAATGGGACCGATATAGTAAAAGCCTAATTCCTCAAAAATAGTGGCCGGAGATACCATGCTCTTCATGTATTCTTCTGTTCGGCGAACAAAATCCTTTGCGTGAGGGAGAGATCTAAGCGCTTTTTTTCCTCTCTCCCTAAGTTGGTTATAGAACTTGCTAGCCCATAATTTGGAAAAGTACGTCGACAAGCCACCTACATTTTTGGATATAGACATTTGATTGTCATTAAGAATAACGAGTAAATCATCATCCACATGAGAGGCATGGTTAATAGCCTCAAATGCCATTCCCGCGGTCATTGCGCCATCGCCGATAATTGCGACAGTTTTCCGATCTTCATCAAGCTGACTTGAGGCCATCGCCATGCCAAGTGCCGCGCTAATAGAGGTGCTGGAATGGCCAACACCAAAGGTATCAAACTCGCTCTCTGAGCGCTTGGGGAATCCAGATAGCCCACCTCGTTGGCGCATACTCAACATCTGCTCGCGCCGACCTGTCAAGATCTTGTGAGGATAAGTTTGATGACCCACATCCCAAACTAGGCGGTCATGAGGGGTGTTATAGACATAATGCAGTGCAATGGTAAGCTCATTAACGCCCAGACCAGCACCAAAATGTCCGCCGGTTTTACCCACACAGAACAGCATAAATAGCCTCAACTCATCTGCTAACTGAACCAGCTCATCACTACTTAACCCACGCAAATCTGCTGGAGAACCAATGGTGTCTAGTATTGGGGTCTCAGGTCGCGTGAGAGGAATGTCAGTATAGGTTTTTTGCATGTTGATCGTGCTGTGCCAAATCATCTAGGGTCGTGAATATTACACCAATTCTGTCGTTTAATATGCCCGATTAATAATAAAACTAGCAATATAACGAAGAGCCTCTGCTTGTTCACCAAAGATCTCCAGACTTTGGATACTTTTCTGATATAAGTCACTGGCTTGGTTACGGGCATTTTCAGGACCTAGCAGTGAGGTGAAGGTAGGTTTATTGTTTGCTAAATCTGATCCCTGCTTCTTACCTAACTGCGCCGTGGACGTCTCCACATCGAGTATATCGTCTTGAATTTGGAAGGCTAAACCAATAGCTTGAGCAAATGTTTTGAGGGCTGTGTATTGGTCCTCAGTTGCTGTTTCTGTAGACACAGCTCCCATTAGGACGCTGGCTTCAATGAGTGCTCCAGTTTTATGTGCATGCATGAATTTCAACTGGTCTAGGGATAAGGATTGGCCGGTTGCCGCCAGGTCTATTGCTTGCCCAATAGCCATTCCAGAGGTACCACTTTGTGAAGACAATATACTTAACAGCCTGACAACAGTTTTTGGGGAGAGCCCCTCTAATTTAGCAAGAGTCTCGAAGGCAAGTGCCTGAAGAGCATCACCCGCTAGGATAGCGGTGGCTTCACCAAACTTAATATGGCAAGTCGGGCTGCCACGACGTAAATCATCATTATCCATTGCGGGTAAGTCATCGTGGATTAAGGAGTACGCATGAATCATTTCTATCGAGGCTGCGACTGTGGAGGTTGATTCACTCACTTTTCCAACAGCATCGGCTGCCGCAAAACATAGCAACGGCCGAATTCGTTTACCGCCATTAAACACCGAGTAGCGCATAGCCTCTAAGAGAGTTGAGCCAGGTCCATCAGCAATGGGTAAGCAACTATCTAGACGCTGATTAACGCGATCACTATAGCTATTTATCAAGCTCTTCATTAAAAATATTCTTTAAAATCAGTCTTCAGGATTGTAGTGACTACTCACTAACTCATCACCCTGTCGGGTGAGTATTTCAACTTTTTGCTCAGCTTCCTTCAGGGCCTGTTGGCACTCTCTAGCAACTTTTATTCCTTGCTCGAAGGATTTCATTGAATCTTCTAAACTTAGATCTCCACTCTCCAACGAGGCAACCAAATCCTCAAGATTTTTGAGTTGTTGTTCAAAATCTATTGCTTTTGTTGTATTAGTCACGCGCTTTTACCTATATTTATGAGACCAGACTTCTGAGTTAGTTTACATCACAAAGCGAATCTTGTAAGTCAGTTATAAAGATTATCAGAAGTCTAACCATTGATTGATCTGACACTAAAAACCTTGAGCGAAGGTCAGTAGAATCAGTAAAGGACAGACAAATTTGACATACGCAGGCCATAATTTCCAAAATAAACCAGACTCAATGCTTGGATTACCGCTCTTAAGTTCATTGAGAATAGTATGTCTGTAAAAAATCCAACCAGCAAAGATACAAATCATCATACTAAGCAATGGCTGAGCTCGCTCAGTTGTGAGGGTAATAACGAAGCCGAAGAGTGAGTCGAAATTTAGAGAGATTGCAGTGCTTATTCCAAAGATAATGAGTCCAATGATCCATGTGGCCGTCTGACGATCAATTTTATGAGATTCTACAGCATAGGATACTGGTACCTCGAGCATAGAGATGGAGGAGGTGACAGCAGCGATGGACATGAGAACAAAGAACGCGAATCCTACGAATAAGCCAGCCGCACCCATACCGTCAAACAAAGCTGGTAAAACCTGGAAAATAAGATCTGGGCCAGCAATCAGGCTACCACTGTCAGAGTAAACAGTAACGCCTAATTTTTGTGCAACAAAAATAGCGGGCAGAACCAGTAGACCTGCTAGGAAGGCTATAGATGTATCGGTAAGAGTAACAAGCGCGCCAACTGTGGGTAGATTTTCATCGGCTCGGATATATGAGCCATAAACCAGCATCGTGCCAACACCTAGAGACATTGAGAAAAAAGCCTGTCCCATTGCACTGACAATTAGGTCCGGATTAGTAATTTGAGAAAAATCAGGCACTAGATAATGTTTCATTCCCTCAGACGCACCATCCTGAGTGAGGACATAGACTATCAATGCCAGCATAAGGGCGAACAAAGACGGCATTAAACGACTAGACCACTTCTCGATGCCCTGCTCAACTCCTGCGCTGATTATCAAGACGGTGAGCAGAACAAATAGGCCCGAAAACCCAATATTTCTTGCCAAACTAAAATCTGTCAGCCACGAACCTAAATTTTCTTGGCCTAGGAGAGTGGTGGCAGGTTCCATCATGAACGCGAGCATCCAGCCCGCAACGATACTATAGAAGCTCAGTATGAGCGCTGCTGTAATCATTCCACCAATACCAACAAACCTTCCGACTAGCTTAGCTTTTAGGCTAGACGAGATAGACTGTAGCGCGCTAACCATATTTGATCGGGTGTGACGTCCAATAACCAACTCAGCCATCAGTGCTGGGTAAGCCAGAAGAAATGCGAGTATGAAATACATTAATACAAATGCGGCGCCACCATTCTCCGCAGCATTAGTTGGGAAACCCCAAATATTACCCAAACCAACTGCTGATCCGGATGCGGCGAAAATAAATGCCAAGCGAGAAGAAAATTGTCCTCTTTGCATACCAATAACCTTAAATACGCTCTCAATTTCCAAGAGTCTAGGGCATAAGTCTATTAAATTCGAGCCAAAATTTTCTTGGGAAGATAGCAATCAGATGAGAGAGAAGTCTCATCATTAATATTAGTGTGATAAAATCGCTAAACTCAGGGGGGCGTTCTGGATTCGACGCGGGTTACAAAACCTCCGGTGCATGCCGAGATGGTGACCAATCTCGTTAATCCAAAGTCGCAAATTTATAGTTGCCAACGACGACAACTACGCACTAGCTGCTTAAACCCCAGTGTAGTGCCGTTTGACTGGAGCCGTGCTTATGCGTCCAGAGTTCTAAACCCTTCGGGGAGAAGAATGCTCAAATGTCATATCTCATGAGATCGTAATGAAGCTTGTTCGGGGCAGATTTATTAAAACTTTACCGAAATCGTTTGTTATGCGCCCTGCCAGTCGGGTTGTAATGGATTAAATTTAAAGACTGAACTAAGCATGTAGAGCCGCAGGCAGCGGACAAGCGGACGCGGGTTCAATTCCCGCCGCCTCCACCAAAAATAGATAACCCCCTGTTTATGCAGGGGTTTTTCTTCTTCTAGCTTTCGATTTGATACATTTTGTCACACAAGGTGTCATACAATGAGAAAGCTTTCAGTTCCTTATACTATTGTTAGAGGTGGTGTTTACTACCTGAATCTTCGTTGGAATAACCAGTTTATTCGACAGTCATTAGCCACTAAAGACCCGATGGAAGCCTTCCAAAAGGTCAACCAATTAGCCCCTATGTTTTCCAATTCCAACGCTTGTGACCAGGCACTAAGAAAACAAGTATCAGAGGTTGTCAGGAGATAATTTTTCAACTTGGTGATAATGTTCTAATTAATGAATTACAGTTTTATTTAACCGCTGTTAGCCTCAACAGACGTCCACCTCCCTGCGCGTATGATTTTTCTTTACGGATTGGTCTTCCATCTTCTAAAAGCCATATAGCGCCATCGGCGCTTTCGCCAATTGCCCTAATTCTTGTTTCCATTTCAAATCTTTCTATTTCTTCAGCCCTGTCTCCGTTAAATTTTACTCTGACAACACCCTTTGCAGATAAGCTACCAATCAAGGCATTTCCCTTCCACTCCTTGAACTCGTCACCTTCATAAAAAATCATCGATGACGGAGAAATTACCGGTGTCCATGTGATTTCGGGAGGATAAAAATCATGCCGAGTGTCATGGTCGGGTATTGGATCGCGTGTGTAATGGTCACCATTTGAAACAATCGGATAACCGTAATTTGCACCTCGACGAACTAAATTCAGTTCATCACCACCCCAAGGTCCCATTTCAACTTCCCAAAGCCGGCCAGTTTTATCGAAAGAGAGTCCAAGAGGATTGCGATGGCCTAAAGACCAGATCTCAGATGTAACAGGGTTCGATGACGGGAAGGGATTATCTGTTGGTAAAGAACCATCATCATTCAGTCTGATAATTTTGCCCAAGTTTGATTGCATATCTTGAGCTGGATTAAATTTTTGCATATCGCCAGAGCTAATCCACAGATATCCATCTGGACCGAATGTAATCCTATGACCATAATGACCACGTCCGTTGGTTTTGATTTGCCTCCAAATGACTTCGATTTGATTTAGAGACCCACTATTACCTTCGATTGTTAGTTTTGCTCGCGCTACGGTAGCTCCAGCTAGGTCCTCGGTTCCTTTTTCTGCATAACTAAAATATAGCAACTGATTTTGCTCAAAGCGGGGGTGTAATTTAATATCTCCAAAGCCGCCTTGACCCTCAAAAACCACTTCGGGTACTCCAGCAATATCATTTAATACAGCTCCATTTTCATCGAGTAATTTTAGTTTTCCACTCATCTCGCTAACTAATATTTTTCCAGATGGCAGAAATTCCATGGCCCACGGAGCACTTAAGCTAGCAGTTTCTTTGACAACAAATGGATGTCCTTTATTCTCTGAGAACGATGATGTTGCAAAGGATAAAGAGCAGAGTAGAACAAAAGTTCTAAGTAACATGGCTGTGCAGCTCTCGTAAAAGATGATCATAATTAATGGGTATCATAGTAAAGTAAAAACCACCCCATCAATCGATAATAACAACATTTTAATCACAATAACTATAAATCTTTCCATTTACCTTTGCATAGGTTCAATTAAAAACAACAACAAAAACTGAGGGTTTAACGATTTAAAGAAATTTGAAGACGTTAGACGTCAAAGTATTGTGCATGCAGATTTTCAATGTCACTTATTATTTCAGGGAATTTCTTGGCAGGGACACGATAATTCCACCAGTAGTAGAAAATCTTGTTGCCATTGCTCTCGATACTCATGATGCTGTCTGACAACATGCCCGTATATTTATTTTTCAGTAAGTATTCATGCAGGGAAGGGTTGTCAAATAATTTCCTCACTTCCTCATCAGTCTCATCTTGGGAAGTGAGATGAAATTTTGAGCAAAACTCCTGATGCTCTGAATAGTTGATATCACCATGATTCCATATCTTTTCCAACCATAAACCTTCAGGTCTGCATATAAACTTTGGAAATTTTCTTCCTCTTTTACTTGTCAGCGAGAAAACCCTTTGGGTGGTGGCATACCTTCCATAAGGAGTAATCCAAGTGAATATAAAAAGGTTTCTATTATGTACTGATGTGATTGGCTTGAAGTAAGATTGAAAGCCCATTATAAATTGGGAAGATGGCGGAATGTCAATCTTCAGTTTAATCTTGTTAGGCCGCCTGAAATATTTATATTTATTAGACGCTTTCAGACCAAAACTTTTCAGTAAAGCGTTTTCTTTTTGATTCAAAATGTACAGAATAGATAACACTGCTATTACAAATAGTGAAAAATTAAACATTTCTACCAGTTTCTCCGTTTTCGTCTTTTGTTCTCTCTGGCGTCAAAACCATAAGATTATCCGTCAATCCTTCTGCTATTCCTAGCGATGAAAACATTGAAATGACACCGCACGCGTTCCTAACGTCGCAAAAATTTAACTTATTTCCGCAACATAATGGTCATAAAAACACCATACTTTTGACGCACTGTTTTCGTTTCCATTTTGCAAAAGGTGATCTGTGAGCTCCGAAAATGCGCACGTAGACGTCTCTATTCAGAAATCAGAGGAAACTGGGCGTCATGCCCATCCAACTTTCTATCAAACCATTTGGATATCAGATACTCATCTGGGGACTCCTGGTTGTAAAGCTGAATTCTTGCTCGATTTCTTAAAGAATCACGAATCCAAAAACCTTTACTTAGTCGGGGATATCATCGATGGATGGCAATTGACTAAAAAGTGGTATTGGAATCAACTTCACAATGACGTGATACAAAAAGTGCTGCGCAAGTCTCGCAAAGGTACTCGGGTTGTCTACATTGTGGGCAACCACGACGAGGGACTCCGAAATGTCCTTGGAATATCATTGGGCGATATTCAAATTGTCAACGAGGCGGAGCACACTCTGCTGGATGGCCGAAGGTTTTTAATTCTTCATGGCGATCTCTTCGATGGCATTATAAAAAATGTCAAATGGATTGCACATCTTGGAGACTTTTTATATGTAAGGATGATTAAAATTAATAACACTTTCAACCGTGTTAGGAGGAAACTCGGATTCCCCTACTGGTCGTTGTCACAATACCTCAAGCAGCGTGTGAAGAGCGCCATAAACTTTGTGACTGACTTCGAAAATGCTATTGCCAATGAAGGGAAACGAAGGGGTTTTGATGGTGTGGTTTGCGGACACATTCACAAAGCAGAAATTCGGGACATTGGCGGTGTCCTTTACTGCAACGACGGAGATTGGGTCGAAAGTCTGAGTGCGCTTGTAGAGACCGAAGCCGGCGAATTAAAGCTTATCCATTGGCCGTTCGATGGCGATCAAGTTTATGACAGCAGTCAGCAAACAAAGATCTCATCTTAAAAGCCTATGAAAATTAATCTATTAGTGATTGTAACAGATGAAGACTTACGACTAAAACGTGCCTTGAGCGTTACAAACAATATTGAATTCTATAGTTACAAGGTTAGTTTTTCGTTAAGGAAAGCCCATTAAATTAGTCTTTAATCTTTTTCCTTAATATAGTTGAGAATATATCGGGAAAGAAACCAAGCAACAATTGGTATCATTACCAGAGCAGCTATAAATAAACTTTCTTGCATGTCCTCTAGGCCGCCATCAAAAATTATGTGATACACAAAAGTGCCTATCGCTAATACGGATGCCGCGCCGCATAGAATTGTTAAAATCAGGAAGAGAACTTCTAGTAAAAGTTTCATATTATCCCACTACTTTTTTGTACAAATACATAATTTCTAATCCAACAAGGCAGTGACATGTTCAACTCTCGGGTTTTTATGCATTAAATAATAGCTATCTCAACTAATCAAGAACCGAACAGAAACAACAACAAAAACTAAGGGTTTAGTGGTCTTTTTGAAGTCTCAAAACATTTGACCCCATGGGGGTGGTTTTTCGCGGGTAGGAATCCTAATTTTTACTCTTGAATATAACTTTTGACTGTCACACAATGTGTCACACATCTTCTGTTTTTAGAGGATTACGTGTCGAAAGTTAGGAGTTTGTTGAGAGCATTATTAGTTTGTTAAACGTGGCTGTAACGCCCGTATTTACTCGGGATAAGGTAAAGACTGAACTAAGCATGTAGAGCCGCAGGCAGCGGACAAGCGGACGCGGGTTCAATTCCCGCCGCCTCCACCAAAAATAGACCTCAACCTCAAATGGGTTGAGGTTTTTAAATCTCTAGCTTTAAGGCCGCGCGGTATAGGCAAGATTTTCATGCCAAAAGTCGACAACATACTCAATACGAGCTCTCATTAGATCTCTGTATTTAGGTAGCTCACTCAAATGGATCCATCTACACTCAATAATGCCCTCTTCAATCTGGGGAGTGGTATCCGCATCAAATCCGTCATACCGCATTAAATACCAATGTGTTTTCTTCATGTATCTGATGTTTTGGTGTCGTGTTGTATGCCATGTTGAGACTAGCTTGCCCTCTATAGATAACTTGGAGGATTCTAACCCAGTTTCCTCATTGACTTCCCGAATGGCAGATAGTTTTTTTCCATCTTCGTCGACACGTCCCTTAGGCATGTCCCATCGCCCACGTTTAAACATCAGCAGTATATGGTTCTGATGATTGCAGACCAGCCCGCCTGCAGATTCGATAATGGGCAAATCAATGGTTTGAAACAATGAGTCCGGAAAACTCGATTCATTATGATTTTTAGACATGACGGATTCCATTAATAATGTCTACTACTCCTGATCTTTTAGTTGTTTTAGCACTGCTAGCTGTTGGAGTGAAAGGTCACCAAATTTTACACCGCCAACAGAGATGCTATGACTGACTCGAACATCTTCTCCCGTCAGCGGCTCAAACTTTCTTCGACCAAAAAAACGAACTAAGTATAACATACTGGTTAATCTGGCTTGCTTCTTTAAATTGGCATTCACTACCACCCAGGGTGATATTGCTGATGAGGTATGCTCAAACATTTGGTTTTTGTACTTGGTAAACAGCGCCCACTTTTTCCGGGCATTGAGATCATTTTCCGAAAACTTCCAGTAAGTCAGTGGGTTGCTTAATCGATTCTCGAACCTTATTAACTGGGTATCCTGGTCTACAGAGAGGTAGAATTTTACCATTAACAGGCCTTTGTCTATATGAGTGTGCTCCCAGTTCAGCACTTTTCTCATAAAACGTTTATATCTTTTTTCTGAGCAATAACCCATTGTGGGTTCTATCAATGCCCTTGAATACCAGGATCGATCGAAAAATGCGATGTTGCCCGGTTCCGGAAATAGTGACTCATATCGTCTAAACCAATATTTGGATTCTGACTCACTTGGAACGCCCAGCGCATTGATTGAAAAATGCGCAGGCATAAGGTTTTCTGTAAAACGTTTAATGGTTGACCCTTTGCCAGCTGCGTCCCTTCCTTCAAAAACCACGACAAGAGAGAGCTTTTGCCGCACTAACCATTGCTGAATTTTTAGCAGCTCAACCTGCAGTCGGCGTTTTTCAACCTGGTACTCACTTTCACTAATATTTTCGTAAGGGTTTTCGATTATTCGGATATTTTTACGCTTCATAATAATTTCCGAGCGACTACTTTATTTCCGACTAGCCTATGACATAAATATTAAATTTTTATGACTATCTAATGGCAAGTATGTGGCCTGCTTTGTCAAAAAAATCTAATCTTATTGACACAAAGCTGTAATACAGTCCACTTAGTGTGTATTCCTAATAATTCTCGGGGATGTATCATGAATCGAACAAATCTATATCAAGCAATAGTATCAATCACCGCACTATTAACCGTTTTGGGTGCTCAGGCGCAAAATGCCGGAGGACTGGAAGAGATTACCGTAATTGGTTCTAAGGCAAGCCTATTGTCCGCAGTAGATAAGCAAAGAGAGTCGGACAGCATTATATCTGTGGTCGATTCCGATGCACTCGGGGGATTTGCTGACACCACAGCTGCTGAAGCTGTAAGAAGACTCTCAGGTATCTCTGTTGAAAATGACCAGGGTGAGGGCCGCTATGTCACTATTAGAGGGTTATCCTCCGATCTGAATAGTATTGCAATTAATGGCGCCTCGATGGTGGCGCCTGAGAACGGCAGAAGTGTCATGTTAGACGGTTTGCCCACTGAACTGTTGGATTCTATTACTGTCTCCAAGACATTGACGCCAGAGATGGATGCAGATTCCATCGGTGGACGCATCGATTTTCTGACCAAGAAGCCGGCTGACTTAGAGCGAGAGTTGCTGAAAGTTAAAATTCAGAACAACTTCAGTCAGTATGCAGATAAAAAGGCAAATCCAAAACTTGCCATAACCTATGGTGATAAGCTAAATAATTCCATGGGCCATATATTAGGTCTCACATACTCTAGCAAGGACATCGTTGCCTTTAACAATGAAACCGGCTTTGGTTGGGAAGATGGATATATGAATGATGACTACGAGATGCGCTACTATGAATTGACCCGTGAGCGATTTGGCTTGAGTTATGATGTAGATATGCTGGTTGACAGCGGAAGACTATATTTGAGCACTTTCTACAACCAGTATGATGATGAAGAGCTTCGCTGGAAAGATGAATATGGCAAGCTGGGGCTGATAGATGGCACGGACACAGCAACGGGCATGCAAACTGATCGGATGCGTCATGATGCAGAAACTCGGGTCCGTTATGAAACTCGCACACTATCTGCCGTTACTTTTGGATTCGAGGGAAATGTGGGTGGCTGGGGTATAGACCCGATGCTAAGTTACTCTTTCGCCGAGGAAGATGATAGCGACAATGCTGATGTCACCTTCAGGATGGATCAAAAAGACACAGTCGGCAATATTGATTGGAGCAATCCACAGCAAGTTATCATTACACCAACCGACTTAAGTATTTATGATCCTGCACAACTAAAATTCAAGGAGCTGGAGATCACTGAAAATGTCTCCAAAGATTCGGAGTTAGCGTTTTCTATTAATGCAGAAAAAGAAACTGATTTCGGTATTTTCAAGATGGGCTTCAAAAGCAAGAATCGCGAAAAAGATGTTGATGATTACATCATTGTGTATGAAGCTGAAACAACAATGGCTGACTTTGACCCACAAACATTGGATTGGAGAATTCCCGGGCAAACCTTCAGTCCACAAGCAAACCCAGACTTAATTTATGGTCTGCGCGATCAGCTTGATTCTCTTGATGTTGATTTCAGTGATTCGTTATCCAGAGACTTTGTTACCGAAGAGAAGGTGAATGCAGTCTTCATTCAAAATACATATTCCTGGGACAAAGGAGTTGTTGTCGCTGGTATGAGGTACGAGGATACTTCAACAGACTCCAGCGCGTTCGACCAAGACGGTAATGTTGTTTTGGCGAGCAGCGATCACTCTTTCTTTGCGCCAAGCGTTAACGTCAAATTTTTCCTGACGGACCAATGGACATTGAGAGGCGCCATTTGGAGAGGATTATCTCGACCAGGATTTAAAAAGACGGCACCGAAGTTGGATTATAAGGACGACGATGGTGATATTAGTGGAAGCGCAGGTAACCCTGACCTTAAGCCCTATGAGGCTACCAACTATGATCTGTCACTGGAATTCTATGGCGATGACATGACTTTTGTAAGCATTGGGTTGTTCAGAAAAGATATCGAAAACGCAATTTACCCAAAAATATATAAAACGGCCACTTTCTTAGGTGTAACCTTTAATGATGATGTAGAAACTTGGGAGAATGCAGACGACTCTACTATCGATGGGCTTGAACTTAATCTGCAGTATGGCTGGGAAAACGGTATCTATTTCGCCGGTAACATCACATTAACTGATGGCGAGAGCACGTTCTCACCTGCTGACGGCATGTCCTTCACGACACCTTTCAGGAAGCTGGCAGATGAAGCAGCAAATATTAGCTTAGGATATGATAAAGGTCCGTGGGACATTCGTCTCGCTGCTAATTACAGAAGCGATTATCTTGATTGGTTGTCTGATGAAGGTGATGACATTGATGATGTTTCCGAAAATAATTCAAGATTTGTTGATTCCTACATGCAGATTGATCTAACTGCGAAATACAAAATATCTGATTCAACAGAGTTGAAATTCGAAGCGGTAAATATGGGTAATGAAGAAGAGTATTACTATTGGGGCGATGAATCTCAGCTGTCTCAATATGATCTTTTTGGAAGAAATTACTCGGTAGGGTTTACCTACAAGTTCTAGTTCTCCCCAGGGAAAGTACTACACTTTTCCGCCCTGGCCGCTGTAATCATAGTATTGGTTGCAGCGGTCTTTTATTTAACTATAAAAGAGGTTAAGACCAAATTAGTCTGCGTTATTACTAGGATATGTTGATATGACATCACAAATTTGCAATAAAATTATACTAGTCAGCCTTGTTTCGTTTATTGTTGCCTGTAGCCAGTATCCAGCTGTAACAGCCAAATTCGAAACGCCACAGGTAACAACCCATGATGACGCGGCAGATGACCCTGCCATTTGGGTCGACGTTGAACGGCCTGAAAAATCATTGGTTTTTGGAACCGATAAAAAAAGTGGTGTTTATGTCTACAATTTGCAAGGTCAGGAAATCGGTTACACAGCACTTGGTGATATCAACAATATTGACCTGCGCAGCCAGGGCGGTGTGACTAAAATAGTGGCTTCAAATCGAACCAACGAGACTATAGATCTTTGGCTAGTTTCTGATTTACGTCTGCAAGAGGGCTCAAAACAAAATAAATTTGCTCTGGATACCCAAAGGTCGGTGAGGGCTAACTCGGCAATTAATATCTATGGTATCTGTGCAGGTAACGATTCAGAGCTCGGCTTTATCGCATTTGTCACCGAAGATGAAGGGCCTAGAGTTGAGATGTGGCAGTATTCGGATGCAGGATTATCTTTGTTAACAACTTTTAATAATGGTGGAGAGTCTGAGGGCTGTGTTTACGATGATGAGAATCGCAGACTGTTTATTTCTGAGGAAGAGACCAATGGAGTACTTAAAGCCTACAATATTAACCAGGCTCTGGATTTTTCAAGTTTTGTTACAGTAGATTCCAGGAAAGGTAATATCGTCGGTGATCCTGAAGGCGTAGCGATTTATAAGGCCAATGATACGGACGGCTTTATTGTGCTGTCCTCTCAGGGCGACTCAAAGTTTAATCTGTATGATCGAAAGCCCCCCTATCAGTTTGTGGGCAGCTTCAGTGTCAAAGCAGGTCTGAGCGCAAAAGGACTACCTATCGATGAAATCACCACTACCGATGGTATTGAGGTTATCAATCTAGACTTCAATAGCCATTTTCCAGAGGGTTTAATGGTTATACAGGATGATGTAAACACAGTAGATAAAAATTCTAAGCTCAAGCGACAAAATTTCAAATTTGTGTCATTTAAAGACATCATAAATGTCTTATCACTGAACACAGCTGCGGATTAAATAATTATTCAGACGTCATTCCGAGGTGCGCTGCCAGTAATGGTGTTCGTCTAGGTTCTCCAGCATTTTATGCTTAAGGTTTTGATACTGACAAGCTTAGCTCCATCGCATGGAGATTTGCCTAAGACCTGCGAAAATTCTGAGTTATATGAGGTTTCTTCTTCGAGCTTCCGATTTGATACACTTTGTCACATAAGGCTTGTCAACCTGTCGATTATCAAAAAGATTAATTTGAACTATCGAAGTTTTTAAACACCAACTGACCGGCGTAGCGACGGATAAAATAGTAATAAAGCCATAGCACGGGCAATAACATAAATAATCATTGCCCCCCAAAGACCTTGAACATCAAATTGGCCTTTTAGGGCCCACCAGGCGATAAGGTAAACCGCAATAGATAGCACAGCAGCATCTCGCATTTGTCGGGTAAACGAGGCGCCTATAAAAATGCCATCTAGCTGAAAGGCTGCAAAAGACAGCAACACATACAGCGCAGCCAGTGGGAGTAATGGGTTGATCGCCAGACGCACCGCACTAATATCGGTTAGAAGCATTACAGCCACATCACCCAAAAGAATAATGGCTAGTGCCAGTAACATGGCAGTGGCTGCAGCCAACACGGTTGTTCGTCGAACCGCGAGATCAAAAACATCTCCGCGCTTTGCGCCCAAAGCGTTTCCAACTAGAGCCTCCGCCACAAAAGCATACCCATCAAGGAAGAACGCTGAGAATGCAATTAACTGAAGCAAGATATGGTTACTGGCTAGTATTGTGTCTCCAAACTTTGCGCTCTGATTGGTAAAGAAGGCGAAGGAAAACACCAAAATCAGCGTTCGCAGCATAATGTCAACATTTGAAGATATGGTCTTTAGTAGTGCCGGCCAGTCCATGATTTTGGTTTTGGGCCAAAATTCTTCGGTCAATATCTTGCGCTCACTCAACGTTTTAAATGTCAATAATCCTGCGAATAGCACAGTTGCCCATTCCGCGATAACAGTACCCAATGCTATGCCACTAGCACCCCAACCTAAAATACCGGCAAACCAGATATCCAATAGAATATTTAGGCCATTCAAGAATAGTTGGACCACTAGTAAGGTTCTACTCTTACCCAGGCCAATTAAGAGACCCATGAAAGCAAAGGTAGCAAGCGTAGCAGGCGCACCCCAGATGCGGATATTAAAATATTCTTTGGCTACAGCCTCAACTTGGACGCTCCCATCTAGCAATGAAAACGCAGCCAGCTTAATGGGCCATTGGATCAAAATTAAAGCGACCCCAAGACAGGCTGAAATCAGAAGGGCTCTGCCAAGTACTGCTCTAACCTCTTGTTCATCTCCAGCGCCGGAAGCTTGGGCAGAAAAACCCGTAGTGCCCATTCTTAAGAACCCAAAGCTCCAATAGACGAAGGAAAAAATCAATGCACCAAAGGCGATAGCTCCAAGGTCTTCCACATTGCCGACATTACCGATGACAGCCGTATCGACAAGCCCCAATAGAGGGACTGATGCATTAGCCAAAATGATTGGCCATGCTTTTTGCAACAGAAATCGGTAACTGATGAGGTGGGGAGTTTGCATTTACTTAAACTCTTCCAATAGTGGTCTGTTTATACGGAGATTTCTTCCACCAAATAGCTCTTTATCTTCAGGATTACTTTGGTAGTTTGAGCGTTTCAGAAGCAGTAAATTCAGTGTCTAAAGTGACGCATGCCAGTAAACACCATCGCCATACCATGCTCATTGGCCGCTGTAATTACTTCGTCATCTCGCATTGATCCCCCAGGTTGAATAATGCAACTTATACCTGCTTTCCCAGCGTTATCTATGCCGTCTCGGAACGGGAAGAAGGCGTCTGAGGCCATTACTGCTCCAACCACATCCAAGCCTGCATGCTCAGCTTTTATACCTGCAATGCGGGCGCTGTTTATTCGGCTCATTTGACCAGCACCGACACCAATGGTCTGATTATTTTTAGCATAAATAATGGCATTAGATTTGACCATCTTGGCTACCTTCCAAGCAAAGAGCATGTCACACATTTCGCTTGAGGTTGGGATTCGTTTGGAGGCAACCTTGAGATCCCTTTCGCAGACCATGCCATTATCCCTATCCTGAATCAGTAATCCGCCATTGACACGTTTGTAATCAAAGTCATTTGGCCGTTGGGAATCCCACATGCCACACGCTAGGAGTCGAACGTTCTTCTTTTCGGCTACCACCGCAGAGGCATCAGCGGATACGGTGGGTGCAATAATCACCTCAACAAACTGCTTTTCACAAATTGCGCGCGCTGTTTTTGAATCTAACTCCCTGTTAAAGGCAATGATTCCGCCAAAGGCAGACTCAGGGTCTGTAGCAAACGCTAATTCGTACGCTGCTCCAATGTCCGATGCAACAGCAACGCCGCAGGGATTCGCATGTTTAACAATTACGCAAGCAGGTTCATCAAACTGCTTTACGCACTCTAGAGCGGCGTCTGTGTCAGCAATATTGTTGAACGAGAGCTCTTTTCCTTGAAGCTGTTTGGCGGTTGCAACGCTTGCCTCGGTTGGACTTGCCTCAGTATAGAAAGCAGCTTTTTGGTGGGGGTTTTCTCCATAACGCATTTCTTGAGTTTTGAAGTACTGCATATTGAAGGTGTTAGAAAAATCACGCGCAGTGTTATCAGTGCCACGCGATCCAAAGTGGTTTGCAATCATCCCATCATAACCAGCAGTATGCTCGAAGGCCTTAACCATGAGCTCATAGCGTGTCTGATACTTAAGTTGGCCCTGATTTTTCTTTAACTCTTCAACAACTTCAGCATAGTCATTATTGTTAACTAGAACCGCAACGTCTTTGTGATTCTTTGCGGCGGATCGGACCATAGTTGGTCCGCCTATATCTATATTTTCGATGGCATCTGGTAGGGTGCAGGTTGGATCTGAAACAGTGGATGCGAAGGGATACAAATTAACAACGACCATATCGATAGGTTTAATGGAGTGTTCTTCCATAACTTCATCATCTACGCCTCTACGCCCTAAGATGCCACCGTGGACTTTAGGATGTAATGTTTTGACTCTCCCATCCATCATTTCTGGAAAGTTGGTGTAGTCTGAGACCTCTGTCACGCTAATGTTATTCTCTTTGAGCAGTCGGAATGTGCCACCGGTTGAGAGGAGTTCGATATTTAATTCTTGTAATGCTCGTGCGAAGTCAACGATGCCATTTTTATCGGATACGCTAATTAGGGCGCGTGAAACTTTTTTAAGGTCGCTCATGAAGTCCTCGAGTAGTTACAGCAGGTCGTATTGTTTAAGTTTTTTGCGCAGCGTGCCCCGGTTCAGGCCAAGTAGTTCAGCTGCCTTGCTTTGATTATTTTTAGTATATTTCATGACAGCTTCAAGTAATGGGGTCTCTACTTCTGTCAGCACTAAATCATAAAGATTCACCGTGCTTTGGCCGCCAAGGTCCCCAAAGTATCGATCCATAGCACTTGTAACGCTAAGTCGCAGTGATTCTTGAGTGTCAGTAATAGGTGTTCTAGGATCTAAGTTGTATTCTTCATTGATGGCTTGAGTTATCTTTTGTAATTCAAGTGCTTTTTCTGGATTCATGCAACTTGCTCCTGGTCACTGTAGCCAATAAAAAAGTCTCTTAACGAACGCCGCTGCTCCGCTGTTGTTTCTAGAGTGTTAAAGACACGAGTAAATTCTCGGCCGCCAGGCAGGGGATTGATATACCAGCCAATATGTTTTCGTGAAATTCGCACTCCACCAACTTCACCATAAAATTTGTGAAGAGCAGAAAGATGATCAGACATGACATGGAAGCATTCGCTCATACTTGGCAATGCTAGAGCTTGGCCATACTTCAAGTAGTGATTTATCTGATTAAAGATCCAAGGGTTACCTTGGGCTGCTCTTCCAATCATGACCGCTGCCGCGTTCGTATATTTCAAAACGGACACCGCTTTTTGAGGATCTGAGATATCTCCATTAGCTATGACCGGAATAGAGACAGATTCTACTACCTCTGCGATCGTGTCATATTCGACTTCGCCAACAAACCTACATGCTTTAGTTCGACCATGAACAGCAAGGGCAGAGATGCCAGCATTTTCAGCAATTTTGGCAATTGTTACAGCATTGCGATTTTGCCGATCCCAGCCAGTTCGAATTTTAAGGGTTACAGGAACATCAACCGCTGATACAACTGCTGTCAAAATATCATTGACTAGATCTGGATATTTCAAGAGAGCGGATCCTGCTGCGCGCTTACAGACCTTTTTGGCAGGGCAGCCCATATTAATATCTATGATCTCAGCACCCATTTGTACATTAAATCGAGCGGCCTCGGCCATCATAACTGGATCATAGCCTGCGATCTGGACTGACCTGGGAGCTGGCTCGTCACCAAATTGGATGCGGAGACGAGATTTTCTTGATGACCAAGTGCTTGGGTCGGCGGCAACCATTTCAGAGACGACTAGTCCTGCTCCCATTCTTCTGCAAAGTTGTCGAAAGGGGAGGTCAGTCACACCAGCCATGGGGGCCAGTATTGTTTTATTTTGGATTTTATAGGGGCCAATGGAAAACAATGGTTTGCTTTGCTCGATCAGAAAAGCTGGTAATAATACTCTCTGGAGAGTTGATTAAAAAGTGATCACTCAAAAAAATGTAATATATTTATTATTTTGTTTTATTTTGTGGCCTAACCATGTTTTTAAGAGTGTCAAAAGCTTACTTTATTTTTATGGCTTCGAGGAGAGCCCATTCAGATTTAATGGTTGGTGTTAAGAATTTGAACTCTTTGGAGTATGGAGCAGCCACATCTTCAATTTGAGCTTCCAATAATCCAGCAAGACAGAGATGACAATTATCATGTGACATTGCGCAAAGAATAGGTGCTAGTTCAATGAGAGGTTCGGCCAGAATATTAGCAACTACAAGATCCGCTTTAATGTCTAATGGCACTTGATGGGGAAGATATGTGATTAGTTGGGTCTCCGAAATGCCATTAAGTCCCGCATTGTTTTGGCTGGAAATAAGAGCTTGAGGATCATTGTCGACAGCGATCACTTTCTTAGCTCCCAGTAGCAAAGCCGCAATACCTAAAATTCCGGACCCACAGCCGAAGTCTATGACTACTTTATTCTCTAAATCTTGTCGATCCAGCCAATTCAAGCATAAGTGAGTTGTGGGATGACTCCCAGTGCCAAATGCTAAACCAGGATCTAGATGTAAATTTATCGCTTTAGGATCTGGAGGGTCCATCCAACTGGGACAAATCCATAGACGGCCCCCACATTTTTTTGGCTTAAAGTGTTGCTTCCACTCTTGAGACCAGTCTCTATCTTCTAGATATTCCCAATGACAGCTCAAATCTAAAGCCAATGATTTAGATAAAGCTTGGTCAATATCTTTTTGAATTATGTCAGATTGAAAGAGTGCAGTGGTAACACAGTTATCCCAAAGCGGTGTTTCCCCGACCCCAGGCTCAAGAATAGGTTGATCGGCGGCATCTTGTACGGTTACCGAAACGGCGCCAAGCTGAATTAGATTCTCTTCCAGTTTTGAACATAGGGAGGCAGGCGAGGAGATTATAAGTTGGACCCACCGCAAGCTAGAGATCTCCGACTGAGAGATGCAGCTGTTCTTCCAGCAAACATTTAAAGACCAAGCTTTTTCTCTAGGTAATGAATATTGACCCCGCCAGCCTGAAAGGCCTTATCTCTGACAAGTTCTTCATGCAGATCAATATTGGTTTTAATCCCGTCAATGACCATTTCATCGAGCGCTATCCTCATCCTTGCCAGAGCTGCATCTCTGTTGTGACCATAAGTAATTACCTTCCCGATGAGAGAATCATAATTGGGCGGCACGGTATAGCCATTGTAAATATGAGAATCGACACGGACCCCATTACCACCTGGTGCGTGATAAGCCTCAATAGTCCCGGGTTGCGGCATAAAATTGATGGGGTCCTCCGCATTAATACGGCATTCAAACGAATGACCTCGAAATATCACATCGTCTTGTTTAAAACTAAGAGTTTGCCCACTGGCGATCAGTAGCTGTTCCTTCACAATATCGATTCCGGTGATCATCTCAGAAACCGGATGCTCTACCTGAACTCGAGTATTCATTTCTATGAAGTAGAAGTGACCATCTTCATAAAGAAATTCAAATGTCCCAGCGCCTCGATAGTTGATTTGAATGCATGCGTTAACACAACTCTCAAAGACTGCTCGCCTAGCGTCCTCTGGAATTCCAGGCGCTGGAGCCTCTTCCAGCACTTTTTGATGGCGCCTTTGAAGTGAGCAGTCTCTGTCACCAAGGTGAATGGCATGACCTTGCCCATCAGCTAGAACTTGCACCTCCACATGCCTTGGGTTTTGTAAAAATTTCTCCAGGTAAACAGTGCCATCACCAAATGCCGCAGTGGCCTCTGTTTTGGTTATGCTAATTGCATTTATAAGGCTATCCTCATCCTCTACTACCCGCATACCTCGGCCACCACCACCAGCGGCAGCCTTAATGATCACCGGATAACCGATTTTTTTAGCGATTTCGCGAAGAGAAGATTCATCCTCAGAAAGTGGCCCATCTGAACCGGGTACCGTAGGAACTCCCGCCGATTTCATAGCTTGGATTGCGGCTACTTTGTCTCCCATAACACGTATTGTGTCTGCAGTCGGACCAATAAAGACAAAGCCACTCTTTTCTACTTGCTCGGCGAAGTCCGCATTTTCGGCGAGAAACCCATAGCCCGGATGGACACCGTTAGACCCTGTCACCTCCATAGCGCTGATAATTGCGGGGACATTTAAGTAGCTTTGGGGTGAGGGATTAGGGCCAATACAAATAGCCTGATCTGCCAACTTCACATGCTTAAGAGCAGAGTCTACCTTGGAGTGGACTGCCACTGTTGTGATTCCAAGTTCTTTGCAGGCGCGGAGAATTCTTAAAGCAATTTCACCTCGATTGGCGATTAGTATCTTTTCTAACATGATTTTATTGTCCGACAGCCGTTAGATGATGGTGAAAAGAGGTTGATCAAATTCCACGGGTTCGCCATCTTCTACGAGGATAGCGCCAATTGTTCCACTTTTATCGGCCTCAATCTGATTCATCATTTTCATCGCTTCAATAATACAAAGTACATCTCCTGAGGAGACGGTTTGACCCACACTTACAAACACAGGAGATCCTGGAGCAGGTGCGGAGTAAAAAGTCCCTACCATTGGAGAGTTTACTTTATGACCTTCTGCAGCATCGCTATCGCTTGGTAATTCAGCAGCACTTGATGCTTGTTGAACCGTTTGCGCAGGAGCTTGCGGGATAATGGCAGGGGCAATTGGGCTTGAATAGTTCGCTGCATTTACGCCTCGACTTATGCGTACAGAATCATCACCCTCTGTAATTTCTAATTCATTAAGATTTGATTCTTCAAGAAGCTCAATTAATTTCTTAACTTTTCGGATATCCATTTGTCTCTCTCAAATATAATGTTATTTGTCTAGTGTGTGAATTGCGGCCTGCAGGGCAAGCTCGTAGCTCTGGGTACCAAAACCGCAAATTACGCCTAGAGCGATGTCAGAGAAAAAAGAGTGGTGCCTGAATTCTTCTCTAGCCTGTACATTGGATAGATGGACTTCAATAAAAGGTATCGCAACTCCAAGTAAAGCATCACGCAATGAGACACTTGTATGAGTGAATCCTCCAGGATTGAAGATGATAAAGCTCACATTGTTATCTGCCGCATCATGAATATGCTGTATCAAGTCATGTTCGGCATTACTTTGTTTTGTTGAGAGCTGATGACCTTGCTGTTCCGCCTGGCCAATTAATTTGAGATTAATTGATTCTAGCGTATCCGCTCCATAAATCTCAGGTTCTCGAGTGCCGAGTAGATTGAGATTAGGCCCATGCATCAACAGGATTTTTGCCATCTGGCTGACTCTCTTGTGGACTAAAGGGAGGGAGTCTGCACTAAAATCTATGAGCTGTCCAATATTATCTCTAAATATGAATTTTCACCGATATTAACAGGAATTGTCGGTTTTTAGGCGCATTTTCGAAGATATTAAGATCAGAAAGTAAGGATTAAAAGACAGAATTCAAGTAATTTAGAAGAAGTTAAGCACTTTTCAGAGTAGATTTCTAGAACTTCTCCTAAATTCTCCTAACATGCTGTTAAATGAATCTAAAATCAACAAAATCATAATATTTATGTAGAGATTGCTTTTAATACAATAGATTCTCGTAAAATTTGAGGTAATACTTCTGGTTGGCCTCCTCCAGAGGGATACATTAGATAAAGAGGAACGCCACTTCTCTGGAATTGGTTCAATAGCTTGGTAATTTCAGGATCATTGTTAGTCCAGTCACCTTTTAAATAGGTGACTTCGTTATCTTTTAAAGTTTTATAAAAATTCTCGGTGAAGGCAACCCGTTCGTTAGCTAGACATGTAATGCACCAATCTGCGGTTAGATTAATAAACACTGCCTTATTTGATCTTCTTAAATCCGACAAACGATCAGCTGAATACACCTCCCATAACGGCGGCTTTGAATCTTCGGAGATAGATATAACAGGCGCAGAAAGAGCAGCTACAAGGCAGGCGATAGCTAGCCCATTAGCAAGTGTAAATGGTGATTTGGTTCCTATTGCAGAATTATTAAGTCGTCTTAGCCAAAGAGCCATTGATATCAAAATGATGCCTAAGATTACCACGGTGGCAACGTCGGTGCTTGTTTGTCTACCTACTACCCAAAGTAACCATAAAGCCGTCAAAAATAGAGGGAAGGCCAAAAATTGTTTAAAGGTATCCATCCAAGGGCCCGGCTTTGGGAGCTTAGAGGAGAGACTTGGTAACCATGTCAGGGCTATGAAAGGCAGTGCCATACCTAACCCAAGAAATGCGAAGACTAGTAATGCAACATACATTGGCTGCGAAATGGCAAAGCCTAGTGCTGGACCCATAAACGGTGCGGTACATGGACTTGCAACTGTCGTGGCCAATACGCCGGTCAAAAATGATGATGAAAGTGAATCTGATGGCTCAGAAGACTGGCCCAATGACATTATGCTCGTGCCGATTTCTAGGTAGCCCAAAAAAGCTAACCCCATAATAAAAAATAAATAAATTAGAGCAATTACAAATACAGGTGATTGAAGCTGGAAACCCCAACCAATAGCTTCACCTGCCGCTCTGAGAGTTAGCATCACAATCGCAATAGCTAAAAAACTAGAGATAACACCAGCAGTGTAAGCAAGACCATGGGACTGTTTTTGACTTTGCGTTTGATGATTCATTGTGAAGCTTAGAGCCTTGATAGATAAGACTGGGAAAACGCATGGCATTAGGTTGAGAATCATTCCGCCAGACAGTGCGAAGAGCAAAATCATCACCAGTGAAAAATTCTGTGATTGGTTCGCTGATGAATTTGGTTGAAGTGCAATAGCAGCAGCTGAAGGAGTATTGCTAATGACAACGTTGCCATTAGCAATGTCGATGGTCAGCCACTGTTTATAAGGTGGATAGCAAAGTCCGGCATCAGCACAACCTTGAGACTCAATCTCTAAATTCAATTGTTGATCAATAGACTCAAATGGGACTACTACTCTAGTATTGAGGTAATAGACCTCTAGCTCTTGGTCGAAGAATTCGTCGTATTTATTTTTGCCTGCTGCAAAGATCGGCGGCTTTAACTGAGTGGTCGCATCAACAGCATTGAATTTAAAGCGATCGCGATATAAATAGTAGCCTGGTTTAATTGACCAATTAAAAATAAGGTTACTATCATTAATTTCTACGGCCACTCCATAAACTTGATCGACGGGAAGGAAGCTATTTTGCTCTAATAGGATGCTGGAGCTTGATAATTCCTTATTGCCAAGGACCGTCTCATTCGCTGCAACGGCTGCAGAGAAAACGGATACAAATGCAAGAAGAATAAGGTATGTCCAAAATTTCACTATAAGTTCCTACAATTTAATGTGCTTTATTTAGGCTGACTGTTACGTTGTTGAGAACATATTGTATCCCTATCGGTCAACAAGTGAAATTTTCTGGTTTGATTATCGTTAAACATTAAAAGTATCCAGTGCAGTTTTTCTAACTCATTTTTTGAAATATCAGCATGCTATAATTTTGCGATGGGAAAATTTATGGGTAAGTTTTTACTTTTGGGTGTGTCAGTACTGTCCGCGATGGTTACACTTTTGCCAGCTAAGGTCACTGCTAATCCAAAGAGCAGCGAATTTCTGCAGATTAGTGACGGGTATCTAAGGGCTATGCCACCAGGTCAAACTGTAACGGTGGGCTTTCTTAAAGTTAGGAATATGAGTGACAGGGACTGTGAAATCACATCTGCAAAGTCATCGATAAGTGACAGAGTAGAGTTCCACGAACATCTGCACTCTGACGGCATGATGAGAATGCGACCTAGGGCGAGAGTTAGTGTTCTTGCTGGTGAAACTGTAGACTTTAAGCCGGGCTCCTTGCATTTGATGCTGTTTGACATAAATGTAAAAATTGAGGAATTACCTCACACTCTCATCACGCTACAGACTGATCAATGTGGAAGTTATAGATTTCCATTAAGTATCAAAAGTTTGATTCCATCCAAAACGAAGGAACATCATTGATAAACTTGGTCAGAAATTATTTTTCTAAGATCCGCTACTTTTTCGGTGGCGCAGGTAGTACTTTATCTGAGGAGTATGTTGGCCAGAGCGCGCCTAAACGCCTTCGGATTATCCTCTATGGCGTATCCTTGGTTGTCGTTTCCTTAATAGTGTTAGGGATGTATTGGAGTGTTGAACCAGATGACTCTGAAATTCGTTCGGCGCTAAATAGCCCAGATGTTTCAATTGTAGGCTCAGCGACGACCAAGACTCTAATTAAAGTCGTTGATACCTTACTAGACAAACCTGGTGGATATTTGAGTAATGACATTTTGCCACCCTCTGTATGGCTGGATAATGTCCCAAGCTGGGAGTATGGCGTACTTATTCAGGTGAGAGATCTGAGTAAAGCAATGAGAGAGTCATTTAGCAGGTCGCAGTCTCAGTCGACCGAGGATCCTGATCTCTCTTTGGCTGAGCCGCGCTTCAATGTCGATCATCTCAGTTGGGCGGTTCCTTGGCCTGAGCGAGAATACCGGGACGGTCGTGATCGATTGGAAAATTATTTGATTCGATTGAGTGATAAAAAAGCATACAACACTCAATTTTATGCAAGAGCGGATAATTTGCGTTATTGGCTGGGTACCGTGGAAAAGCGTCTGGGTAGTTTGTCTCAACGCTTATCTGCTAGCGTTGGTCAAAAGCGAATCAATACTGACCTTTCAGGAGCTGGAGGAGCGCGGCAATCTACTGACTCACCAAAAGAGATAGTCGTTAAAACAAGTTGGATGCGAATTGACAATGTTTTTTACGAAGCAAGAGGTACTGCGTGGGCTCTTGCACACTTCTTAAGAGCAGTTGAGCTCGATTTTGGTGAGGTTTTAAACGACAAAAATGCAAACGCCAGTGTGAAGCAGATTATTCGAGAACTTGAAATGACTCAGCAATCCGTCCAATCTCCCATGATTGTAAATGGAGATGGATTCGGGTTATTGGCGAATCATTCCTTAGTGATGGCCTCTTATATCAGTCGCGCAAATGCTGCGATTATTGATTTAAGGGAGTTGCTCTCAAAGGGATGAATTAAACAGAGGCTTGAATAGTGCGGATTCCCTCTTGAGTAGCAAGAAATAATATATCGGCCGGTTTGAGTGCAAATAAACCATTGGTAACAACCCCGGTAATTTGGTTTATTTTTTCCTCTAAATCACAAACTGATTGGATTGGATAAAGGTGGTGAACATCAAGAATGATATTTCCATTATCAGTAGTGGTACCTTCTCTCCATACTGGATCTCCTCCAAGTTTTACCAATTCCCTTCCAACATGACTCCGTGCCATGGGGATTACCTCCACGGGGAGGGGAAAATGGCCAAGGTAATCGACCCATTTACTGTCATCTGCGATACAAACAAATTCATCAGCAACAGCAGTAACAATTTTTTCTCTGGTTAACGCCGCTCCACCACCTTTGATAAGTTCTAGGCGCGAGTTAGCTTCATCAGCTCCATCAACATATACAGCGACCTCAGAAACCGACGTCAAGTCGAAAACGACAACCCCGTGATTTTTGAGCCTACGAGCTGATTCTTCAGAGCTTGCAACGGTGCCAGCAAACAGGTGCTTGTGATTAGCGATGATATCGATAAAACAGTTAGCCGTTGAACCGGTGCCGATACCTATAACGCTCTCGGGTTCTATTTTTGTTAGAACGTAGTCTACTGCAGCTTTAGCTACGGCCTGTTTTAATTCATTTTGATCCAAAGCGCCCCCAGAGTGAGAATTAACATCCTCGTTTTTAACAGTTTATATGATCAACCGCTAAATAAAAAATACATTGATTTTTATTTATGACAATAGAGGCTGGCGTAATCGGATGGATCAAATTACCATTGACTCTATATTTAAGAGGTTTGACGAATCCATGCCACAGAAGTACGTAAAAAAGATCCTCGATGCGCGTATTTATGACTTAGCTCTAGAGACGCCTGTTGAAAAAGCCCCTTTGTTATCTCAACGATTTAATAATAATATTTTGCTAAAACGAGAGGATCTTCAGCCAGTTTTTTCGTTTAAAGTGCGCGGAGCTTATAATAAATTGAGATGCTTGTCAGATGCGCAGAGATCTGCAGGCGTTATCGCAGCATCCGCTGGCAATCATGCACAGGGTCTTGCGCTCGCAGCAAAAAAAATGAATGTGAATGCAACCATTGTGATGCCAGTCACAACTCCTGAGATCAAGGTAGACGCTGTCAGATCCAGGGGTGCCAATGTGGTTCTCATTGGAGATAATTACGATGCTGCCGCCACTCATGCCAATCAGCTAGTTCAAGAGCAAGGTCTTACTTATATTCATCCCTTCGATGATCCAGATATTATTGCTGGACAGGGGACGATTGGAATGGAAATTCTGCGTCAACTACCTGGTAAGTTAGATGCTATTTTTGTTGCCGTTGGCGGTGGGGGTTTGTGCGCAGGTGTCGCTGCTTATGTGAAATATGTGAGGCCAGGTGTAAAAATAATAGCGGTTGAATCTGACGATGCAGCTTGCTTGGATGCCGCTTTGAAAGCTGGTAGGAGAGTTAAATTGAAGGATGTAGGCCTTTTTGCAGACGGTACTGCTGTCGCAGAAGTTGGCAAGGAAACTTTCCGAATACTCAAAGATCTTGTGGATGAGGTAATTACGGTCACTACAGATGAGATTTGTGCTGCAATTAAAGATATTTACAATGATACTCGAGCGATTTGTGAGCCATCTGGTGCGATGGGGACAGCTGGATTAAAGAAGTATATCGAGCAAAATCAAATTTCAGGACAGACGTTAGTAGCTATCCAATGTGGTGCCAATATTGACTTTGATCGATTGAGATATATTTCCGAACGAACAGAGATTGGCGAGAAGCGTGAAGCAGTTTTGGCTGTTACGTTAGAGGAAAAACCAGGCAGCTTTAAAACTTTTTGCCAAGCACTTGGAAATCGCACTATTTCAGAATTCAATTATCGTTATAGTGATGTAGCAGAGGCCCAGATCTTTGTTGGAGTCAAGGTTACTTCTGATTTGGATCGCTGTAATTTAGTAGATGAGCTTCGTCGGTTAGGTTATCGGGTCTCAGATATGACAGATAGCGCTATTGCTAAATCTCATGTTCGTCACATGGTTGGGGGTCGGTCTCCTCAAGTGGGAGAGGAGCAAGTATTTCGGTTCGAGTTTCCTGAGAGACCAAGTGCGCTGCTAAATTTCCTTAAGCAGCTGGGTAGTCGATTTAATATTTCTATGTTTCATTACAGAAATCATGGCTCGGCGTTTGGAAAGGTCCTTGTTGGATTTCAGGCATCAAAGGATGATGGCCAAGAGGTTAGAGGGTTCCTTGACAATCTTGGCTATCCTTATGAGGACGAAACTCACAATGAAGCATATCGATTTTTCTTAGGATAACCAGACCGCTTCAATTACGAAGCAACTTTACCCATCCTGCTAGAGAAGATCAGAAATTTTTCGAATCTGAATTGCCTCAAAGCCAGATCCAGCCAATGCATCTGAAATAACCACGACGGGATCATCCTCTGAAAAGTCATTTCGATTAAGCATAATTTTTGCAGCTGAAGACAATGTTTTTTCTGGATCCTCGCTGAAATTGATTAAAAAGCTTAAAACATTCCGATTGAGCATCAATTGCCGCATTGTCAAATCATTATTGGTAAACGCACAGATGATAGATTCTTGTGGATGGCAGTTGGTGACACGATTTGCCATGCGTCCTCTTTGAGTAGGGACTATTATCGCCTTTGCTTGAATTGATTCTGCTAGAGTAACTGCTGCCTTTGCTATATGTTGCTTGTCATGAGTTACATTTAAGTTATCAGTAAAACGCAATCCTCTGCTGCTTTCTGTCGATCGAGCAATACGATCAAGTATCTCAACACACTTTACTGGGTATTTGCCTACAGTCGTTTCCCCCGAAAGCATAATCGCATCAGCTTCTTCATAAACAGCGTTAGCTACATCAGTTACCTCTGCTCGTGTAGGGATAGGATTTTCAATCATCGATTCGAGCATGTGGGTAGCAACAATTGCGCGTTTACCCATCTCAGCGCAAGTTCTGATTATGCGACGTTGGATACGCGGCAATACTTCTAATGGAACCTCAACTCCCAAATCGCCTCTAGCAACCATAATTCCATCAGCAGCATCGATGATTTCAATCATATTAGTAATAGCTTCTTGGTCTTCAAGTTTTGCAATAATTTTTGTTTGATCAGCCGCTTGACCCAACAGCTCTCTTAATTGTTCGATATCTGCGGCCTCTCGTACAAAGGATAGCGCAATGAAGTCAACACCTTGACTCATACCGAATTCTATATCTCGACGATCCTTTTCAGTGATTGCTGGCAGATTCACCCGTATTCCAGGAAGATTCACGTGACGTTTGCTCTTTAATAGCCCACCGTCAATGACTTTTACCTGCATCATACGATCATGTTTTTCCAAAACTTCAAGATTTATCAGGCCATTATCTACTGTAATTGTATCTCCCACGTCCACATCATTAATAAGATCATCATAATTGATATGGATAGATGACTCTTCCACATTCTCCGCACCACGAGCAACTATAGAAATAGTGTCTCCTTCATTAAGATGGAGGTCATCTGCCATATCGCCTGTGCGTATTTCAGGTCCCTGAGTGTCCAATAATATAGCGACGGGATGGTCCAGCCTTTTATTTAAGGTTTTGATGGATTGGATGATTTGACTATGTGACTCATGAGAACCATGAGACATATTTAGCCTGGCAATGTTCATGCCTGCAGCTGCTAATTTCTCAAGCATTTCTATGGATTCAGTTACAGGACCAATGGTACATATTATCTTTGTTTTACGCATATTATCTCTTTTTCAGTGGCGATGAAGTTAATGGGGATATCCCATACTTGTCTATGAATACTTTTAATCTCTTGGATGCTGTGCGCTAGCCCTACCAATTTTGGTTTATCAAGTTTGTGAAGCTTTGTAAATTCTAGGGCTCGATCATAATAGCCGCCACCCATTCCAAGTCTGCTTCCTGATCGATCAAACCCAACGACTGGTAAAAATATAACGTCTAGTTTTGCTGGATCAATTGAGTTTTTTTCATTTAATGAAGGCTCTAGTATGCCGAATTTATTTTTATGAAGCGGAGTACCCTTATCATAACGCACGAAACAGAGATTATTTTGAGCTGTGAAATCAAGAACTGGTAAGAAACACGAGACATTGCTTTTCAGAGCCATATTTATAATGTGACTGGTGCCGATCTCACCATCATTCTCAAGGTATATTCCTATATTTTTAACATTATTGAGTAATTGTTCATCGCTAATTAGGCGCGCCAAAACATTTGCAGAATGTTGTTGTTCGAGTGATGTGAGTTTATTCCTTTTTATACGCAACTCCCGACGCATATCATCACCTGACATGTATGTTCCTCGTATAAAAATAAACCCCAGAATGCCGCTGCCAACGTGGCCTTGAACCGAAAAGTTCAAGGTGGCGACTTTCGCAACAAATCAGGCTTTCCGACGCACGGATTTGCACAACAATGTTGACAGAAAGAAGCCGGGTAATAAATATCGGCTCAGGGACTTCTTGGCTGGCAAACACTCCAGGAGCCGGCATTATATCAGAGCAAGTATAAAAATTTGATATTTAAAAGGTGACTAAAGAAAAAATTTATGCGATTGTGAATTTAACTAGCGAGATCCTCAAGCACAGCATTCAATTTTGAATCCATCGAGGTTAGAAGCACAGCCGCTTCCCCATCTTTTCGCGCAGAGTGTTCAGTTCGAATTAAATCATGAGCCAAATTTAGCGCAGCCATTACAGCTATTCTCTCCAGGCCAATTATGTGGGAGCCGCGGCGAATATCTTCCATTTTCTCGTTTAGCAATTTTGCTGAGTACTCGAGAGCCTCTCGTTCCTCAGGAGCACAATTGACTTGATACTCTTTGTCTAGAATACGAATTTTGAGAGAAATAGACGTCATTTTTATTCCGAACTGAGAGCTTGAAGTCGATTGATCATAGTTTCAACTTTCTGTCGTGCCATATCATTTTTTTTCATGAGTTGGCTTCGTTCCCCTAGCAACTCATCTTCCCTGCTTCGAAGAGCGTGATTGTCACGTTTGAGTTGTTGACACAATTCAATGAGCTGGTCGAGCTTCTGTTCAAAGTTATCAGGTTCTGACATGACTTGAAAAGTGCCACCTATTAGTTAAGACAATTGACCTCGTAACTATAGGGTTTGTAATTGTTTTGGTCAATTGCAACATTGCAGACAATTTAATGAAGGTACATACTAACTGGGGATAAACAATAGTATTAAAAGAGAGGAATAATAACTTGACCTATGAGCAGTTAGAGGACTTATTTTATGCTCTAAAAATATCTGCTAGCCCTTCGGCATTCCATGGATTTCTCTGTGGAAGACTGAGCTGTGGAGTAATAGAAATCAGAGAACTTATAAAAATCTCAGCTGAATGGTTAGCTCTATCTCCAGAGCAAAGTGATGCAGCAGAAGTAGATTTACAAGAGTTTTATGAAGACTCCCTGAGTAATTTGGAAGACGTATCTTTTTTGTTTAAACCGACATTACCTGATGATGAATTGCCCCTTGGCGACAGACTTGTTGCAATTGGTGATTGGTGTAGCAATTATATATCAGGCTTAGGCGACGGTATGGGAGACTCATTTGAATTTTCTGAGGATGGAAGAGAGGCACTAGAGGATCTAACTGCAATTGGACAGATCTCTGTTGATTTTGAATCAGATGATGAAGGTGAGAGAGACTATACCGAACTTGTAGAGTATGTGCGTCTGGCCGTCCAAGTAATATTCTCTGATCTTGACCCTAATATGAAATCTGAAGAAGCACCAACAATCCATTAAACTTAATCACTTATTATGCCCTAGGAAGCGGTAAATATGATCAAGCAAAAAGAGTATGTTGCTCGAAGAAAAGAACTGATGTCGATGATGCATTCAAATAGTATTGCCATTATTTCATCTGCTCCTGAAAAAGTTCGATCGAGAGATACCCATTACCCTTATAAGCAAAATGTCAACTTGACTTATCTTTGTGGTTTTCCTGAACCGGAAGCGGTTCTTGTTCTCATCCCGGGTAGACAGCAGGGAGAGATGATAGTTTTTTGTCGAGAGAAGGATCCACTCAGAGAGACTTGGGATGGCTATCGAGAGGGTCCTCAGGGTGCAATTGCCAATTTTGGAGCAGATGATGCGTTCCCTATCTCTGATATTGACGATATTTTACCAAACTTAATTGAGGGAAAAGATCGACTATATTACGCCATTGGCAAAGATCCTGAATTTGATAAACATTTAATGGAGTGGATTAACCATGTGAGGAGCCAACGAGGTAATGGAGCCTTACCACCAGGTGAATTTGTGGACTTAGACCATTTTATGAATGAGATGCGATTATTTAAGACTGCTCCTGAAATCAAGATAATGCGGAAGGCTGCTGATATTTCAGCCGCTGCTCATTGCAGAGCAATGAGAGCCGTTAAACCTGGAATGTTCGAATATCAGTTGCAGGCTGAAATAGAGCATGAATTTGCTAATTCTGGAAGTGTAGGGGCCGCCTACAGCAGTATTGTCGGTGGGGGAAAGAACGGTTGTGTTTTACATTATATAGAAAATCAAGATGTTCTTAATAATGGCGACTTAGTCCTCATTGATGCGGGTTGTGAGTATAAAAATTATGCTGCAGATATAACGCGAACATTCCCAGTTAACGGCAAGTTTACTCAAGAACAGTCCGCTATCTATGATGTAGTTTTAAAAGCGCAGTTAGACGCTATTGCCACGATTGGTCCGGGAATTGAATATAACAAAACTAATGAAGCGACCATTCTAGCTATCACTCAAGGGTTAGTTGATCTTGATATTTTAAAAGGTGAAGTTCAGGAACTGATTGGCAATGAAGCTCATCGACAATTTTATATGCACGGTGCTGGCCATTGGTTGGGAATGGATGTCCACGATGTTGGTGACTATAAGGTTGATGGACAGTGGCGCGTTTATGAGCCAGGTATGGTTGTGACGATAGAGCCGGGCATATACATCGCTCCTGGCACGCCTGGTGTGGACGAAAGATGGCATGGCATAGCCATACGCATAGAAGATGATATTGTTGTTACCAAGGATGGCAATGAGAATATTACAGCTAGCGTCCCAAAAACAAGGTTAGAGATTGAGGCACTAATGGCAAGCTAATGGCAGTAAATCAGTTTTCAAATTCAAAGCTGGGTGATTCTAATTATGATTTGATAATCGTTGGAGGAGGGATGGTAGGAGCAAGCTTATCTCTGCTTTTGGCCAGCCGTGGAATTGGGAAAATTTTAATAATCGAATCCCAGTCAATGGACATTTCTCAACCCTCGCACTCTTCTTACAGCTCGAGCTTTGATGCGCGCTCAACAGCTCTATCTTGGACGAGTCGTAACATCTATCAATCACTAGGTATTTGGGAGCAACTTGAGAAAAATCTTAGTCGAATTGATCAAATCCATGTCAGTGATCGACATCACGGAGGGCTGACCCGCATGACGGCTAGTGATGAGGAGATTGATGCCTTGGGTTATGTAGTCGAAAATGCTTGGCTAGGATCTATATTAATTGATAAATTAAAAAAATCAGATGTGGATGTTCTTTCGCAAACTGAAGTAGTAAAACTTACTCCTCTGAAAAATGGAGTAGAGGTAAAAGTTCATGGTACCTCATCATCTCCTGATCAAATAATGAACACAATTAGTGCAAATCTCATTGTCATTGCGGATGGGGCACAGTCAAAAACTGCTCGGAAAATTGGAATTCAAACTACTTCTACAGACTATAAGCAACATGCAATCACAGCTAATATTAGATTACAAAAAAGTCACTCAGGTATAGCCTATGAGAGATTTACTGACCAAGGACCAATGGCTTTATTACCTTTACCTGACTCTGCTGGAGAGCACCGAGGTGCTTTGGTCTGGGTGGTGCCACAAGAAAGCTCTGGAGACCTAATGCGACTGCCAGATAATAGTTTTCTTGAGAAATTACAATCAAGATTTGGTTATCGTGGAGGAAATTTTGAACGAGTTGGGGCACGCTCGTCATACCCACTCACTCTAAGATTAAGCAACGAACAAGTGCGTCGAAATCTTATTATTATGGGTAATGCCGCTCACAGTTTGCATCCAGTAGCTGGGCAAGGCTTTAATTTGTCATTACGGGATGCTAACTCGCTTGCAAATACTCTGGAAGGGGCTCAAAGAAGGGGAGAGTCCATTGGTTCACTGGATGTTTTAGAGCGATATACTGAAAGTCAGCGTATCGACCAAAGAAACACAGTTTATTTTAGCGATAATCTCACAAAATTCTTCTCGGGATCTTCTGCTACTGTCGCCACTATAAGAAACTTTGGCCTACTAGGATTTGACTTGTTTCCGCCTCTTCGGCATCAAGTTGCACGATTTGGTATGGGGTTGGCAGCTTCTGGAGCGAGACATGAAAGAATATGACGTAATAATTGTCGGTGCAGGGATGGTTGGCGCTAGCATGGCTTGCTTGCTTTCAGAGACAAGTAAAGTGGGTTCGTGCTCTCCTATTAAAATAGCAGTTGTGGAGGCAATTGCTGCACAGCCTTTTACTAATGATAATTTCGATGCTCGGGTTGCTGCAATTACGGAAAAATCTCGACAGTGTTTAGATCTTTGTGATGTATGGTCTTCGATTGAAAAGTCACGAGTGAGTCCTTACTTATCAATGAATGTTTGGGATGCTGAGAGTACGGGACGAATTTCTTTTGACTGTGATGAGATTCGTCGGCCCAATTTGGGACACATTGTCGAAAGCAGAGTAATCGTCTCAGCACTTCTAGAAAAGATAGCTGAGCATGATCATGTGGATCTTATTTGCCCAGCCAAAATTGTTGATTATAGAAGAAATAAAAATAACATCATGATCGATCTAGATGGAACTCGTTCGTTATCCGCAAAATTATTAATAGGTGCCGACGGAGGCAGCTCAAAAGTTAGAGACCACTTTGGCTTTAAGCTGAAGGAATGGGATTATCAACAAGAGGCTATTGTCTCAACGATAAGGACAGAAAGACCTAATGAGAGGACGGCATGGCAGAGCTTTACAGCCAAGGGGCCACTTGCTTTTTTACCACTTAATGATAAGGATAATTTGCATCACTGCTCTCTTGTATGGTCACAAGATTCTCCTACAGCTCAAAAGCTGATGACTTTGGATGATAAGAATTTTTGTGATGCATTGACTGTCGCAAGCGAATCTTGTTTGGGCAAAATATTGTCTATTGATAGGCGATTTAGTTTTCCCTTGATACAACGGCATGCTGCTGAATATGCTCAGTCCCGAGTTGTTTTAGTGGGTGATGCCGCGCATACAATTCATCCTTTGGCAGGGCAAGGCGTAAATCTTGGGTTTTCTGATATAGAGGTCTTAGTTGACGAAATTCAAAGAGCATGGTCTCGAGATATTGATATTGGCAACATAGCAGTACTTAGTAGATATCAGCGACGACGCAAGCCGGAAAATCTAGCAATGATGGCTCTTATGGAAGGTTTTAAAAGGTTGTTTGCTAATGATCGATTATCGATGAGATTACTTCGAAGTTTAGGGATGTCGAAATTAGATGACCTGAACTTCCTAAAAACTGCAATCATTAAAAAGGCTATGGGGGTTTAATTGATTTTGGCTGAGGGAGTTTGCTTGATTGCATTGCGCTGCGGATTACTTAGGGCGATGACTTTAAAGGATCCATTGTCTGCCACTAACTGTATCGATTTGAATAAGCCATGCGCTTTCTTTTCTAGTGAAATAAAGCTGTTTACGACATAAAATGCGTGCCCATCCGATGCCAGAAGCCTGCATGTCGCTTCTAGGAATCTAGATGTCAGGTCACTATTAACTAAAAAGCCTTTATGAAATGGTGGATTGCACCAGATTGTATCGAAATTTTTTGTAATCACATCTCCCACATTCGAGGCAACGATCTCCACTCTTTGCTCAGAGTTTTTAAAGTTGGCTTTTACCGCGATTAGAGCTGCAGCATTATTATCTGTAGCAGTAATATTTTTAATATCAAAAGACTTAGCCTGATAGCATAGGAAACCATAACCACAGCCCAAATCAAGAAGTGTTCTAGGTGAATGTTTAAAGCTAGACATTAAGATTGGAAGGTGATCGACGAAAAAGGCGCTACCACGATCGATTTTATTCCAACCAAAAACTCCAGGTTTGCTAGCTAGTCCATATTTGGATAATGCCTTGACGGCTTGCATGGATGAATAGTTACTATCATCGAGCTTTTTAAAGTCATCAGGCACACTAACACTTATTTTAGCTAGGTATTGATTACCAAATTTAGTTGGAATGGAAGACGTGTTAAAGAGCATAGATGCCTTTTTTACATAACTTTTAATACCATCATTTTTTTCTCCTGATAGCATCAGTGCAGCACCAGATTTAAGTAAATATGCTGACTGGTTGATCACATGATGAGTATTTGCTCGCTCCTTTGATACTCTAAAGAAAACGCCATCAAAACTTTTGGGCTTGAAGCCACTAAAATCTAGATCATTAAAATATGTGGAGATAGAAGCAGCTTTAGCCTTTTTAGCAATATCATAGCGATTACTAATAATTGAAACATTACAAGAGGAATAGTTGAGGATATCTGCCCAATTCACTGAGTCCCAATTTTCATCTGCAACTAGAAGGAAGTGACCATTGACAGTTTTTAATTCATTCAGTAGCAGTGAGACGCTTTGATCAGAGTTGAGAGATTTGATTGTCGAATTAATCATCAGATACAAGCAACCTCAGTTCTCGACAGAGGTCTGTAATCACCCTCTAGTAAGTCCTGATCTAAAATAATATCGCCAATTTGATAGCGATGTAATTTTTCAACCTTGTTGCCTAACGCGGTAAACATACGTTTAACCTGATGATACTTCCCCTCTCTGATAGACAGTGTTAGCGAGTGAGCGTCTACCTGATTCATTTCGGCGGGAAGACATCTATGCCTCTCCCCGTCTAACAGAACTCCTTCAGCCAATTGGTGCTTGTAGCGAGGATCTATTGGATCTAATAAGGTTACTTTGTAAAGTTTTCGGCAATGTGATTTTGGCGAGGTGAGCCGATGATTCCACTTTCCATCGTCAGTAATGATTAACAGACCGGTCGTATCTATATCTAAACGGCCAGCAATCTGGAGCCGCTCGTTACGGTGTTCATAAATCAGGCTAATTGCTGTCGGATGAAGATGATCCTTGCTCACAGATACATAGCCTGCTGGTTTATTGAGCATAAAATATCGGTTCAGATTAGATACGATGGTTGAGCCATCTAGATTAACTTGCTGTGAAGGCAAAATTTTTGTTCCGGGATTAGTTTTAACTTCATTATCAACATCAACTAATCCACTCTTTATAAAGCGCTTAACTTCAGACCGACTCAAGTCAGTTGCGTTGCTAATGTACTTGTCTAGACGCAAAACTAAGGGTCACTAGCAAGTATTTGTGCGGCCTCTTTCGCAAAGTACGTCAGAATACCGTCTGCGCCTGCGCGTTTAAATGATATCAAGGACTCTAAAATTATAGCGTCTTTATCGAGCCAATTATTTGCAAAAGCCGCGCAGTGCATTGCGTATTCCCCACTAACTTGATACACCAAAGTGGGAGCTTTAAGTTCATTTTTGATGCGACTTAGAATATCGAGATATGGCATGCCGGGTTTGATCATAATCATGTCCGCGCCTTCTTTTAAATCCAAGGCGCACTCATGCAGGGCTTCATCAGAATTTGCCGGGTCCATTTGATAGGATTTTTTATCGCCGTCTTTGATGTTTTGGGTTGATCCAACTGCATCTCTAAATGGGCCGTAGTAACTCGATGCATACTTTGCTGAGTACGCTAGAATTTGAGTGTTAAAAAATTTATTGTTCTCCAGGGTGTCACGGATAGCCATAATTCGTCCATCCATCATATCCGAGGGAGCAAGGACATCTGCCCCGGCGTGCGCAAGAGAGAGCGCTTGCTTAACTAAGATGTCATTTGTTTCATCATTTAACACATATCCAGTCTCACGATCAACGACTCCATCTTGACCATGAATGGTGAATGGATCCAGAGCAACGTCAGTTATGATTCCTAGCTCAGGCACAGCCTCCTTTAATGCTCTTACAGCACGTTGAATCAAACCTTGAGGGTTGTATGCCTCTTGTGCCATCTCACTCTTTAACTCTTGTTCAATTACAGGGAATATGGCGATTGCAGGAATCCCCAATGATGCTGCTTCTTCAGCCTCTGCCACAAGAAGATCAACTGATAGTCGATTTACACCTGGCATCGATTTTACTGGCTCGGATTGGTTAAGACCCTCGATGACGAATAGGGGGTATATAAGATCATCCGGCGACAGTTTAGTCTCTCGAAGAAGGCGGCGCGAGAAATCCTTGGCTCGATTTCGGCGCATGCGTGTATGAGGATAGTCGCCCCGATTACTTTTAAAGCCCATAACCTCTCCATTAACTTAAAATCAGACAATAATTGATCATTACAAACCTGTATGATACGCAAAAAAATGCTTTCCAGCATGGATAATCCGCTTCGAAATGCTCTGTTGGAATATTTAGGCTGATGTTATGGTGGAATCCTATGAGTAGAACTTTGATTATTTATTCGACAATTGACGGCCAAACTAAGGCTATATGTGAGCGCATCGCTAGTTTATTAGTCAATGCAAAAACTGAAATAATGACTATAGAGCAAGCCGGCCAGAATGGACTATCTAATTTTAATCAAGTCATTATTGGAGCTAGCATCCGCTATGGGAAGCATCGACCTGAGCTCTATAATTTTTTGAAAAGGCATAGAGAGGAACTTGAGAAAATAAAAAGTGCATTTTTTTCCGTTAATGTTGTTGCTAGAAAGCCACTTAAGAATACTCCAGAAACTAATCCGTACATGATAAAGTTTCTTGGTTTGACTCCTTGGAGGCCTGACCAATTAGCAGTTTTTGCGGGTAAGATCGATTATCCAAAATACGGTTTTATTGATAAGCAAATGATTAGGTTTATTATGTGGATGACGAAGGGGCCTACCGATATTTCGGGCACATATGAGTTTACAGACTGGAGTGCGGTAGAAGATTTTGCTGAAAGACTGAGTTCTTGAGTCTTTAATAATCCAATGACATTATTCTAGTCGAGGCTGGCAAATACTCTTTCTGACGCCTCAAGGGTAAATTGAATATCTTCATCTGTGTGTGCGGAAGACATAAACCCAGCTTCGAAGGACGCGGGAGCCAAGTAAACTCCCTCTCTTAGCATTCCATGAAAAAATCTTGCGAAACGGTCTTTATTGCATCTCATCACTTGATCATAGTTTATGATTTTTCTCTCATCAGAGAAAAATATTCCCCACATAGTTCCCACATGATTACTTGTTAGCGGAATACCAGCGGCTTGTGCGCGATCAACTAATCCATTTACCAAGGCAGAAGTGCGTCTGCAAACTGGCTCTAAAAAACCGGGTTCTGAAATCAACTCCAAAGTTGCAAGGCCTGACGCCATAGCGACTGGATTGCCTGAAAGAGTTCCAGCTTGATAAACCGGTCCAAGAGGTGAAATGTATTCCATAAACTGGCGCTTGCCGCCAAAAGCTCCCACAGGCATTCCTCCACCTATGACTTTTCCAAGACAGATTAGGTCGGCATCAATATTGTAATAGCCAATAGCTCCTTGTTGGCTGATTCTAAATCCCGTCATAACTTCATCAACAATGAGCAGTGCACCGCTCTTGTTGCAACAAGAGCGTAATTCTTCTAAAAAACCAGGAATAGGTGGCACACAATTCATATTGCCAACGACGGGCTCAACAATGATGCAGGCAATTTGATCGCCAATTTCCGAGAATACTGCGGCTACTTGCTCAATATCATTGTAGGAAAGCGTGATTGTGTGATCAGCAAGACAATTTGGTACGCCAGGAGAGCTCGGAACTCCTAGTGTCAAAGCACCTGAGCCTGCTTTTACCAATAATGAATCAGAGTGTCCATGATAACACCCTTCAAATTTAATGATTTTATCTCTGCCAGTATAACCACGCGCCAGTCTGATTGCGCTCATAGTTGCCTCGGTACCAGAATTAACCATTCGAATCATTTCCATACCCGGAACTATTGAGCAAATTTTGTTAGCAAGTTTGACTTCTAGTTCCGTTGGTGTGCCAAAGGTCATTGCTTTGTCTAATTGATTTCGAATCGCTTGAAGGACATCTTTATGTCCATGTCCAAGAAGCATAGGACCCCACGAAAGTACATAATCAATATAGCGGTTGCCATCCGCATCAAACATGAATGCTCCATTTGCACGTTCAAAAAATAATGGAGTGCCACCGACTGCACCGAATGCTCTTACCGGAGAATTAACGCCACCAGGAATATGACGCTGAGCTTCACTAAACAGGTGTTTGGAATTTTTGTTCTTCGGGTTAGATGATATGCCGGCCATTATAAAATCCTATTAAGGCGTTGCTACTTTGATACTTCGACAACGAAATTAAACTACGGAAATGTTTGAGTCTCAGATTGGTCAGCCGTTGTTTTATACTCACTCATGCATCTTATATTGTACGATAGTATAATTCTCTATTGTATTTCTGAATATTAAAAAGAGGGATCGAGTTGATCAAAGTTGGTATTGTTGGAGGTACAGGTTACACGGGTGCGGAATTATTGCGCTTACTATCACAACACCCGGACGTTGAGATAGAAGTGGTTACGTCACGCAGTAAACAGGGTGTTTTGATCTCAGAGATATTCCCTAACCTTCGTGGCCATATGCAGCATGTCTTTACTTCATTAGATATTGAGCATCTCGTAAATTGCGATGTGGTATTTTTTGCTACGCCTCATGGGGTAGCCCAAAGCCTAGTCCCTGAGGTGCTCGCCAAAGGAATTAAGGTAATTGATTTGTCTGCTGACTTCCGAATTCGTGATATCGAGACTTGGGAGCACTGGTATAACCAGCGACATCTTGCTCCAGAACTCGCCAAGATTGCGGTCTACGGGTTGCCAGAAGTGAACCGAAATAAAATCAGGTATGCAAATTTAGTTGCTTGTGCTGGTTGTTATCCAACGAGCATTCAGATTGGCCTATTACCACTCCTCGCAAGCAAAAGTATTTCTACTGGGGATATCATTGCTAACTCTGCGTCGGGCGTTAGTGGCGCTGGGCGCCAGGCTAACATTTCAAATTTATTGTCAGAGGTAGGCGACAGTTTTAAGGCGTATGCCGGCTCTGGGCATCGTCATTTACCAGAAATTGAGCAGGGTCTCTCAGATATCGCTGGTCAGGCAGTTAGCGTCACATTTGTTCCGCATTTGTTGCCTATTAGCCGTGGCATTCATTCCACTATATATACTCGCTTGAATGATCTAAATGTTGATGTCCAGTCAATATTTGAAGATCATTATAAAGAAGAAGCATTTGTTCATGTGTTACCTCCAGGAAGCCATCCAGAGACGCGATCAGTGAGGGGGTCTAACTTTTGTCATATCGCCGTGCATCAACCTGGAAATGACGGTAGGGTAGTTGTATTTGTAACTGAGGATAATCTGACAAAAGGTGCGTCAGGTCAGGCAATACAATGTATGAACTTAATGTTTAATTTGTCAGAGGAGTCCGGTCTCGCCTTCCCTGGTTTGTTGCCATAATGGATATTCAGAAGTCAATTGTTGTAAAGCGGATCCCTTCTTTTAAGCCCTTGTTATGGGTGGTTTTGGTAAGCAGTATTATTTTTTCTTTAATGTTTGGTTATTCCTTTTCTCAGTATTCCGTTAAAGATTTAATTCATGAAAACAATAGGCTTAGAGATTTAGTATCAGAACTAGAGATATCGTTGGCAGATAGACAGAGACAAATCCAGATTTTGGAAATAGATAGTAAAGTAGAATCAGGAGCGCTGGAAAATACGCGCCAAGAGATTATGTTGTTGCAAGACCAACTAAATGCGAATGAAGAGCAACTTCTTCTTTACCGTCAGCTTTTGCAAGATGGTGATCAATTTAAGGGACTTTCTGTAGTGAAATTCGAACTGCATGAATTATCTGAGCGCCAATTTTCATATCGTTGGATCTTAAGGCAGAAGACTGAAAAAATGGCTCTGGCTAACGTATTTAGTGAGATATTTATTTTGGGAAAATATAAAAATCAGTTCTCTTCAATTGCGCTAAGTGATTTAGATTCAGAGTTATCGGAATTTCCCATTCCCTTGAAACTAAAATTTTTTCTGATTAACCAAGGAGTTTTAGAATTGCCCGATGGATTTGATCCTCTGCAAATACAGATCACATCGCGGTACTCGTGGAATAAGAAAACAGCGTATAATGATACTTTTGATTGGATAGTTGGAGGTTAGTCTGTGTTTAGCAAATCAAATCAAGATCGTGCGGGGGGCTCATTGAGAACTAGCGACCCTATAACGCTTATCGCCGAAGGTGCTTCAGTAAATGGAGAATTCCATTTTAGTGGAAGCTTGGAAATTCATGGGGCAGTGAATGGGAAAATTATTGCAGATGATCAAAATAATGCGCAAATAAGAATCTTAAATGGCGGATCTGTTATCGGTGAAATAAATGTGCCTACAGTTATTATTAATGGTCATGTGAAGGGTGAAATTTTTGCGACAGCACAAGCAAAACTGGCGTCTAAGGCCATAGTTGAAGGCAATATTCATTATAGTGCCCTTGAAATTGAGAGCGGAGCTAAAGTTTCAGGGGCTCTGATTTATGAAGGCCCAGCGAATAATGTAACTGATTTAAGTAAAGGTCAAAAAGGTGATGACAAAGAAAACCTTTCGGCCATTGACGACAAATCCTGATTCACCTCAAAGAAATATAGAATACCTATGTCAGTAATACAAACATTTACCCCCTCAGCCTTAATTGTAACGGATCGTGCTGTGACGAAAGTGCAGAGCTTAAAAGCTGAGGAAAATAATGAAGATCTTAAACTTAGAGTATATGTTACTGGTGGAGGTTGCTCTGGATTTCAGTATGGATTTTCATTTGAAAGTGAAATGGCAGAAGACGATACCCCTGTCAGTCGGGATGGCGTGACAGTTCTGATAGATTCCCTAAGCTACCAGTATCTGGCAGGCTCTACGGTTGATTATCAAGTTGATTTAATGGGATCTCGATTTGTGATCACCAACCCCAACGCTTCAACAACGTGTGGTTGTGGAGCATCATTTTCGATCTAAAGCTGCTCAGGGAAGGTATACTCCACCGAGCACGACGGGGCGAGAGGCGCCTGTAACTAGCGGTACGTTACCAGGGTTTCCGTCTAGCCGTTGTTTCGCTAGCCAAGCAAATGCGCATGCCTCCACCCATTTGGGATCTAATCCAATATCTGAAGTGAGCCCAGAAGCTGGGTATTTGTGCTCTTGCAAATAACTATTAATTGTCCGCACAAGCGCCTCGTTAAATGCTCCTCCGCCACAAATATAGAGGCCATGAATATCAATGGATAGTTCTGCAATGGAGTTTACTATTGACCTCGCTGTTAGCGCAGTTAGAGTTGCTTGAACATCCTCGGAGGACAATGAGTGTTCTTCAATTTGCTCAGTCAGCCAATGTAAATTAAATATTTCCCTGCCTGTACTTTTGGGTGGCGCCTGATGAAAAAACGGGTTATCCAGTAATTGGTTAAGTAACAAATAGTTAATCTCTCCTTGCTCAGACCATGCACCGCAATCATCGTATGGTTGTTTTAGGTGTTGTTGACACCAGGCATCTAAAAGAAGATTTCCTGGGCCTGTATCAAAACCAAAACATTTTCCATCGCCAGACAAAATAGTGATATTGGCAATTCCTCCAATATTTATAATGATTCGAGTTTTACCGGGGCTATGAAATAGGAATTCATGGAAAGCTGGAACCAAGGGAGCTCCTTGGCCACCCGCAGCTAAATCGGCACGCCTAAAATCTGCTACAACAGCACAACCTGTGTTCGCCGCGATTACATTAGGGTCGCCGAGTTGAACAGAAAATCCATTTTCTTCCGACGGCGGTTGATGGCGGATAGTTTGGCCATGTGAGCCAATCGCAACAATTTTACTTGGGTCGATGTTTATATCTGAAATAAGTTGGAGGCTTGCATCGGCGAATAATTGACCAAGGCGTATATCTGTCTTCGCAACGAGATTAACTGAATCATTACCTGGCTTTGAAAGAGCTAAAATATCATGTCGCAATGAGTCTGGGATCTCATAAGTGATAGACCCTAAAACAGAGAGTTTATTTCTTTCAAAAGTCACGGCAACAGCATCAACGGAGTCGATACTAGTTCCTGACATCAGACCTAAAAATATGTCTGGACTGCTTGAATCTCGGTCAGAGTGCATTTGAGTTGTCAATCTGTAGAGAAGCTAGTTGAGTTTTTGTTTGATATTTTGCCAACTTGGCGAGCATTGGTTTGGTCGTTTTTTTGAAGTTTATCTTTTCAGTTCCAGAAATTGGTTTAGCTTGAGGTAATTCTACTGTTCTTGGATTTCGGTGTACTCCATTAACTAGAAATTCATAATGAAGGTGGTTTCCCGTAGAGTATCCAGTTGATCCAACTGACCCTACAAGTTGTCGTTGTTTTACGGTTTGACCTTTACGTACTTTCCTACTATTTAAATGTAGGTATTTCGTAGTATATGTTTGTCCGTGCTGTATAAACACAAAGTTTCCGTTGTATTTGTTATAGCCCGATCCCACAACCTTTCCAGCGCCTGTCGCATAGACTGGAGTGCCTTTTGGCGCTGCATAATCTACGCCTCGATGCGCTTTAATCTTTTTGTGTATGGGATGTTTACGACGGAGGTTAAAACCAGAGCTTATGCGAAAAATATCAAGAGGAGTTCTCAAAAATGCTTTGCGCATGCTCAGTCCCTCCGGTGTATAGTAGCTACTTTGGCCACTTTTATCTGTATACCTCACCGCTTGGTATGTTTTCTTTCTGTTAGTAAATGATGCAGCGATAATATTCCCTTCTAAAAGTTTTTCTCCATCAATAAATCTGTCCTCAAATAATACTGAGAAGGAATCTCCTGGACGAATATCAAAAACGAAATCGATATCCCATCCAAATATGTTAGCTAACTCCATAATTAGTTTGTCTGGAAGGTTCGCTTTCTTCCCTGCCAAGTAAAGTGAGTCCTGAATCACTCCCTCCCGATAGCCTGTAACAATTTCTGGTGTGCGTAATCTAATGTCCATTGTATATTTCTGATCAGAGAGACTAAAAACATGCGTCTCCAGCTTTGATTTGATCCGGTGAACTTGCTTCAACGATCCGTTTTTATTTACAGCGAAACGAAGCGACTCGCCTGGATATAAATTCTTCAATGTCTCTCCGTCTGGTGAGGAGGTAACTTGATAAACGTCTTTTGCACTTAAGTTAGCTCTCTGAAAAATCATTGACAGGTTATCTCCATTTCCAACTCTTTCTGAATGCCATGATAGAGATTCAATTGGGTCTGCTGTTTCTAAGGGTCTTGACGCTATCGGGATGACGATTTCTTCGGCTAATAATTTAGATTGGTAATCTGTGCTTTTATTCGGAAGAAAAAGAGAGGTTAGGATCACCATAACTAGTACTAAAGCCGCAAATATGCTGCGCTTAGGTATTTCCTCAATTACTTGGGACCCATATTTAGCAATTTTATTTATCTTTTTAGGCACTAAAAAATTCCGACATCCCAAGGTCAACCTCGATTTTAGCTTGATTGAATATTAACATTCAATCAAGTTGGGAGTCTGAGGTAGTTAAGTGTTAAAATGTCTTAACAGTTTGAGGTGTAAACATTTTGCTCTCTCTTTGGCTTAAAATTTGTGTTTAACTCGCTAGCCTAACATTTTGGCGACTTTTTAATCGTGCACAGGTAGATACATTGATGGACCTATCCGGAAAAAAATTAGTCATGCAGTTAGAGCAGCGTGGGCTAATAGCTCAATACTCGGGCGATGAAAATTTAGCGGCACATTTAGACGTGTCAAGAACGTTATATTGTGGCTTTGATCCCACGGCTGATAGCTTGCACATCGGCAGCCTAGTGCCTCTTCTTATGTTAAAGCGCTTTCAAGAGGCTGGTCATCGTCCAATCATTCTAGTTGGAGGCTCAACAGGATTAATTGGGGATCCAAGTTTTAAGGCTGAGGAGAGAAAATTAAATAGCCCAGAGATTGTGGCGGGCTGGGTAGAAAAAATACGACACCAAACTAGTCAATTTGTCGATTTTGATGAGAGCCTGCCAAACGGAGCGATAATAGTAAACAATCTAGACTGGACAGCTGGAATTGATGTTTTGGATTTTTTACGTGATGTGGGCAAGCACTTTTCGATTAATTCCATGATTCAGAAAGAGTCGGTTAAGCAGCGCTTGCAGAGGGACGGGGGTGGCATATCTTTTACCGAATTTTCCTACTCTTTACTCCAGAGTCTAGACTTTGCGGAGTTAAATCGTCGATATAACTGTACTCTCCAGATTGGGGGAAGCGATCAATGGGGTAACATTGTGGGCGGTATTGATTTGACTCGAAGGCAAAATCAATCGCAATGCTTTGGTTTAACCTCACCTTTAATTACCAAGGCTGATGGTAGTAAATTTGGCAAAACTGAGTCTGGTACGGTTTGGTTAAATGCTGGTAAAACATCTCCATACAGTTTTTATCAATTTTGGCTGAACGTGGCCGATGAAGATGTGTACAAATTTCTCCGATATTTCACTTTTCTTTCCTTGAAGGAGATTGAAGATATAGAAAGATCTGATCGTGATTCTGAAAAGAAGCCGGAAGCTCAGCGGATTTTGGCCCGAGAAGCAACAGAATTGGTCCATGGTAAGCTTGGGGTTGAAGCGGCTCTGCGCATATCAGATGCACTTTTTAGTGGAGACCCAAATAAGCTTTCAAAAAAAGACTTCGAGCAAATGTGCCAGGATGGAATTTCTTCTTCTTCTGTTGATGAAGAGGGTTTGTTGCAGAAACCGTTAACCCAAATTTTAACTGATTGCGGAATGGTTAAAGCTGGGAGGGAAGTCAAGGATGCGTTAGGTCGTCATTCAGTATTCGTAAACGGTATACCTCAAGGTAATTCGGATAATATGAAAGCAAGGGAAATTTTTTCAAAAGAGAAAGCTCTGCATGGACGTTTTTTCTTGGTTAGATTGGGTAAGAAAAAATATCACTTATTTGAAAGAGCTTGATAATAAAAATATCTCCAATCGTCCAAATACAGAGAGGCTATTCAGTCTCTTTGTACCGAAAAATAATGATCTCCTGTCTGAAAGCAGGATTTTAAAATTGATGCTCTAAGAGCTAAATTTAGACTAATTCAAATTAATTGATTTATTCGGTTGACAACCCAAGTCTTGGCGCTAGAATGCGCGCACTCAACGGTGATCTTATTCCTCAGAAAAAGAGGGAGGGCAGAGTGGTGAAAATAATGCTTAATAATTCACTTCCTGCTGTTGACAAAGGGGCTCCTATCTATAGAATACGCGTCCCGCTCATCGAAGCGAATGCTCTTTAAAAACATAATCAAGCAATGCGTGTGGGCACTTGCTAATTGATATTGGATTATTAAATATCATAAGTAAGTACTCATCGATTCATTTATGAATGTGATAAGTTCGAATTATGAAACTGAGATTTTGAATGGTAAAGCAAGTTTTGCGTAACCATTCCCTCTCCTTGATTGGTGAGGTAAAAGATTGAACTGAAGAGTTTGATCATGGCTCAGATTGAACGCTGGCGGCAGGCCTAACACAT
>ERZ802819.52-NODE-52-length-65913-cov-11.5904_pt1 | contig 65913 bp, 59 predicted proteins | sample MGYA00345647_ERZ802819 | MGnify/ENA primary metagenome ERZ802819 (study PRJEB30503, sample SAMEA104212355) | marine metagenome | biome: Westerlies Biome; feature: [SRF] surface water layer (ENVO:00010504) within the epipelagic zone...; material: water (ENVO:00002006)...
AAAAGCCCCACAATATACTTAAGATTCTACAGGATGTGGTTGGACATGTCTATAGCTAACGAGTCACAGATTGTCCCATAAGTTATTATATTATATAAGATAAATCCTATACAAACGGAATTAAAGCTCATAAAAGATGATGATGAAAACAAGAGTATGGCGGAGGAGGTGGGATTCGAACCCACGATGGGCTTTCACCCATGCCGGTTTTCAAGACCGGTGCATTCAACCGCTCTGCCACCCCTCCACAGGGCTGAGATACCTCAGCTAATTGATCAAAAATAATCAATAACTAGTTACAAAACTGGTTGCTCCGCACTTTAATCCATTTCTGTCTGGAAATTCAATAAGAATTATTTTCAAGTGAAAAAAATTACGTAAATTCTATTCTATTTTTGACATTTAGAGTTGTGCTTAACCTTTAGCTAAAGTGCCGCTTTTATTTAAAATGAGATCTTGCTTCATTCATTAAACTTAAGAAAAAACGACTAGCAATGTGCCTTTGTGTAAAATGAGCTTTAGTTGTTAATTTTGTTATTCTTTGCTATTGGTTGAAATGAGGGATAACAGAATGCTCATAGTTGGTTTTTGAGTTTATATTCAAGGAGAAACATAATGCGATTTAGTTCTTTTTTAGGTGCCAGCTTTTCTACGGTTTTAAATAGAGTGGCTTTTGGGTCACTCTTTATACTATGTGTTTTAATTTCTTCATCTAACGCTAGCCAGCAAACCGGACTAACAGATTGGCTAATTGAATTAAGAGAGGATGCTATCTCTAGAGGCATATCTGAGGCGACATTTGATGACGCGCTTTCAGAATTTAGACCCATCAAGCGAATAATTGAACTTGATCGAAATCAACCTGAATTCACCCAAACTCTTGATGATTACCTTGCTAAACGGGTAACAAACACAAAAATTGCAAAGGCAAGAGAGTTTCTTGAAGAACATAAAGTTATTTTAGAACAGATATCTGAATATTATAATGTTCAACCACGCTTTATCGTTACCTTTTGGGGGCTGGAAACAAATTTTGGTTCTTATTTAGGTAAATATGATGTCCCTCAGGCGCTTGCAACGCTTGCTTATGATGGTAGAAGAGGGGCATTTTTTCGCAAAGAGCTATTTAATGCATTACAGATACTTGATGAGGGTCATATTGCACGAGCTGATATGAAGGGTGGCTGGGCAGGCGAGGTTGGCCAAGCCCAGTTTTTGCCATCTAGTTTTCTGAATTATGCTCAAGATTGGGATAAGGATGGCCGCAAAGATGTTTGGGCGAATGAGCAAGATGTTTTCGCTTCGATAGCATTCTACCTTAAATCTGCGGGTTGGCGGGATGATATTACTTGGGGTCGGCAAATTATACTTCCCGATGGACAGGATTTCTCCAGTTTGGTCAAAAATAAGAAACGTAAGACGCTGCGCGAATGGGAGGCAATGGGCGTTAGAAACCCTGATGGCAGTTTATTGCCAGAGCGAAATTTAACGGCTCGAATAGTGACCTCCTCCACCAGTGACCTTGTGTTTTTAGCCTATAGTAACTTTGATTCTATTCTCAGATGGAATCGTTCTATCTATTATGCGGCTTCGGTTGGACGACTATCTGATGCCCTGCGTTAGAATATAACAGCGCTCAAATGCTTAAAAAAAGAGCGCAAAGTTAATAACGTAATTTGGCATCACCCATAAAACGACCGATTCCAGCACCAATGCGCTGGAGACCATTCATATATCAGATATTAAATAGATTGATTGCGAAAAGGGGGATGTTTAGGATATAATCATCCGGCGTATGCTTCTCTTTATAGTAATTGAGGGTAATGCTTTATGTTTTAGGTATGTCTGATATGCTCTCTGATAGGCAAAATCTTGGTAAATATATCTCCATTGCAGCCTGCTGTTTGCTTCTATCAGCATGTACAGCAGCCGAAGTTGCTGTAAATATGGCTAAAAAAGCCCATATCGCAAATATCAATAAAATTGAGGAAAATACAAAAAGTGGCGCTGATACCCCAGCAACTGCGATGTCTAAAAACAGCGGTGACCTTATTAAAAATAATAATATTAGTAAGGCAGTCAAAAATAATATAATTACGCCTCAACCTCGCTATAAAATTGGCGATCCCTACGAAGTTGCTGATAATTGGTACTATCCTGAACGAGATTTAAGATATGATGAAACAGGTATCGCATCTTGGTATGGTGATGAATTTGCAGGTAGGTTAACTGCAAATGGTGAGATATTTGACCCTACACTTGTGTCTGCAGCGCACAAAACGCTTCCGATGCCCTCAGTGGTGCGAGTTACAAATTTAGAAAATGGTAAATCGCTTGTGGTAAGATTAAATGACAGAGGTCCGTTCGTCGCTGGAAGAATTATAGATTTATCAAGAGAAGCCGCCAGAAGATTAGGATTTTTAAAATCTGGAATAGCTCGGGTAAGAGTTCAAATATTAACGGAACAAAGTCTTGCAATGGAAAGAGCCGCGAAAAACAATAATTTTTCCCAACTTGTCTTAAATGAAACAATGCCCCCAGTGGAAGCTGATAATGTACCTCAGGTCAACCTTGATGCTACCACAACAAGGCAAGTCCAAAGTGATACGGCCATGCGCATCTCTGCAATTGAATTGCTTGCACGCTCACGTATAGGAGAGGTGATAGAGGTACCTGTTACACAAACCAATATTTGGGTTCAAATAGGCGCCTTTTATAATAAGGATAGTGCTAATTCAGTGCTCAATCGATATGAAAGCGCGCAAGGTTCAGTATCGGAGGGTTTACATAATGGCAAGCCTATTTATAAAGCTAGAATAGGCCCGATCACAACCGTAGAAGATGCAGATATAATTCTTTCAGATGTGTTAAAGTTTGGGTTCGAGGGCGCACATATAATAGTCGATTAGAATCTTCTTTTTGACATATTTTACTGTTTAATCATAATTTTTGCTAAAAAGGAGCAAAGATGAGACTGATACCTAACATATTATTAGCGCTAAGCTTCTTCATGGTGGGCGGTAATGTTCAAGCTAATGAACATATAACAACCGTTGCAGATTACGCGCATATTATTGATTTTGACTCAAACAGAGTATTATTGTCAAAGAATCCAGATAGCCCGATGAAACCCGCCTCAATGGCAAAAATCATGACTTTATATATCGTGTTTTCTAGGATTGCGGAAGGCTCGTTAAGTCTTGAAGATGAATTTCTTGTCAGTGAAAAAGCATGGAAAATGGGTGGCTCGAGAAGTTTTCTTGATGTTGGCACCAGAGTGAGTATTGAGGCGCTGATAAATGGCATTGCTGTTCAGTCTGGCAATGATGCAGCAGTTGTGATAGCCGAGGGCATATCAGGCTCTGAGGAAGCGTTTTCGGATGAAATGAATAGATTTGCAAAACAGCTAGGAATGAGTAATACAAATTTCACGAATTCAACGGGCTGGCCAGATGATAATCTTACTACAACAGCACGAGACCTTTCATTATTAACAGCCGCATTAATTCGTGATTTTCCGTCAGATATTTATCCATCGCTTTATCCTGTATTTGCAAAGGCAGATTATACGTATAATAATATTAAACAGGGCAATCGAAATCCGTTGATCAATCGAAGCCTTGGTGCAGATGGATTAAAGACAGGTCATACAAAAGAATCAGGATATGGTTTGGTAGGCTCTGCTCAACGGAACGGGCAACGCATCATAATGGTTCTAAATGGAATGAAGTCTAAAAAACAGCGTTCGTTAGAATCTAATCGGCTGATGGATTTTATGTTTAGAGAATTCAGAAAATATACCTTTTTTGAACAAGGCGAAACGGTTTCAACTGCTAATATCTGGCTTGGAAAAGAAGCAAAAATCCCGTTGGTGTTAGAAACAGAATTATCAAGAGTGTTATCAAGATCTGAAAGAAGCAACACAAAAATTACTGTAAATTACAATGATCCTGTTCAAGCGCCTCTCGCAAAAGGCGATGAAGTAGGCACGTTATGGTTGGAAGTTAATGGTGTGCGTGAAGAAATTCCAATAATTGCTGGAAGGGATGTTGGGCAACTTCCAGTGTTTAGCCGCGTTACAGAAGCGATTAAATATTTAATTTTTGGGGCTGCTCCCTCAATCTAATCAAAAAAATTTTTACAGTTTTCTTTCTATTTACAGGCTCAGGAACACTAAATGACACATAGTAAAGCTCATAAGGATATGGGTTTATTCATTACATTTGAAGGAGGGGAGGGTAGTGGTAAATCAACACAGATTAAGCTTTTGAAGGCGTATATCTGCTCTTTAATTCCTGATATCGAAATTGTAATAACACGAGAACCAGGCGGAACCGAAGTTGCTGAACAAATAAGAGATATTTTGGTAAATGGGGCTACAGATAAACTATCCCCAAGGGCTGAAACCTTGCTGATGATAGCCTCCAGAGCAGAACATATCGACCGGGTGATCCTGCCAGCACTTGGACGTGGGGCAATCGTTTTATGTGATAGGTTTAAGGATTCGTCTGTTGTATATCAAGGGCTTGCAAATAATATATCAAAAGAAGAAATAGATAAAATTCATGAGTTTGCCTTAAAGAGTTGTGAGCCTGATTTAACAATATTATTAGATATCCCAGCAGAAACCGGCATTAAAAGAGCTCTAGACAGAAATGAGAGTGACCAGAGGTTTGAGCAGAAGGGAGATGCGTTTCATCAGAGAATAAGAGAGGGCTATTTAAAACTCGCCGCCATCTATCCTGAACGCATTAAAGTAATAAATGGAGCTCAAACAGTTCACTCTATCTCAGACGAGATACAACAGCTTATCAAACCAATGCTTATAGATAGAAGACATAAATGACATTTGAGGATGCTAAAAATTTAAAATATACACGCCTTCGAGGACATACAGAATTTTTAAATCAGTTTTGTACATCAAAACAGAAAAATACACTCCATCATGCTTATTTACTATCTGGACACATAGGAATAGGTAAATCCTACCTAGCAAGACAGCTCGCAGCCTACTTATTACAAGAGGAACAGGGCGCAGATATAAACGCCAATCCCATAGACGAAGTTGAAACTGCTCTTAGCTTAAATGAGGATAATCCTGTTTGGAGACAGGTATTTTATCATTCACATCCAGATTTGATATATTTATCGGCCATCAAATCAGAGGCGAATAAGTCAGGCCAGATAAAATTAGAGGATATCAAATCCATATCAAACCTTACCAATCACCAGTCGGGAAGAGGGGGCTGGCGTGTGATAATATTGGACAGTCTTGATAAAATCAATCAGAACGGCGCAAATGCGATACTAAAACTATTAGAGGAGCCCCCTGCTAAAACCATATTTTTTATTATCAGCCATAATATCTCAAAGGTTATTCCAACAATTCGTTCTAGATGCCAGCACATAAAATTAGGGCCTATAACAAATCAGGATGCTCATTTGATTTTAAAAGAACATAGTCATGATCTAGAGGATGATGACCTAGGCAGGCTTGTATCTCTTTGCGAGGGCTCTCCTGGAATGGCATTATTAATCTCTAGCTCAGGAATAACCCTGTTTATTGAAAAATTTAAAAACCTTTTTGATTCAAAAACACCTCAGCTTGAATCATTAATATCGCTTGCCTCAAGCTGGGGTAGCGCATTATCCAAAAATCCAGAGCTTAGCACGGCTACAATTTTTGTTTTTGATAAATTATTTTCTCAAGCCGCCTTGTTTTCAATTCAAGCTCATGAAAATGATAGTGAGAGCGAAGATTCGCTAACGTCATCTCTGTCACAAATAGCGCTTATTCTGGCTGAGAGATATACAGCAAATGAACTCGCAAATCTGCATATGGAATGGCAAAAGCAGTTTCGAGAGGCCCTTAATAGCTATCTTGATATGAGTGTTTTTATGCAACAATCAATTTATGAAATATATAGCCAAACACGCCTTAGATAGGCTATGCAAACCAGCATTTATAAGCCATTATAATCCACAAATATAAGCAAAATGTGAGAAAGTGTTTTTATGCAAAAGCGGTATTATATAACCACACCGATATATTACGTTAATGATAACCCTCATATTGGTCACGCATATACCACCCTTGCTTGTGATGTATTGGCACGTTTTAAACGTCTAGATGATTATGATGTTCTGTTTTTAACTGGAACAGATGAACATGGCCAAAAAGTGCAAATGGCAGCTGATAAAGCAGGCGTATCACCAAAAGAATTTACAGATAATGTATCTGGTAACTTTCGGGCACTCACGGAACAAATGAATTTTTCTAATGATTATTTTATTAGAACCACTGAGCCAAGACATTATGAATCATGCCAGAAAATCTGGAATATTCTCATGGAAAAAGGGCATATCTTTTTGTCAGCTTATTCTGGTTGGTATTCAGTGCGCGATGAGGCTTTTTTTGCTGAAAGTGAATTAGTTGACGGAAAAGCCCCAACAGGCGCGCCAGTTGAATGGGTGGAAGAGCCCTCTTATTTCTTTGATCTTTCAAAGTGGCAGCAACCCTTGCTTGATTTCTATGAAAAACATCCAGATTTCGTAGCACCTGAAAGCAGGTTTAACGAAATTAAGCGCTTTGTGGAAGGCGGGTTAAGAGATTTATCTATCTCTCGGACGACATTTGATTGGGGGGTTCCGGTACCAAGCGATCCTGAGCATGTGATGTATGTCTGGTTAGATGCGCTCACAAATTATATTACGGCTGTTAATTGGACCCAAAGTGATCAGAGTGATGAAGGTGATCAGGGTGATCAGGGTGATTTTAACAAATGGTGGCCGGCTGATTTGCATATGGTAGGAAAAGATATTCTACGCTTTCATGCGGTATATTGGCCAGCTTTTTTAATGGCAGCCGAATTAGAATTACCAAATCGTATCTTCGCACATGGTTGGTGGACAAATGAAGGCGAAAAAATTTCAAAGTCTCTTGGTAATGTAATTGACCCGTTAGCATTAATCGAAGAGTACGGGTTAGACCAAATCAGGTATTTTCTAATGCGTGAAGTACCATTTGGAAGAGATGGCGATTTTTCAAAAACAGCGTTGATGCACCGAATAAATAGTGATCTTGCTAACGATCTTGGTAATTTATCGCAGCGGGTTTTATCTCAAATATTCAAGAATTTAGAAGGCAAAATTCCAGCTCTTCCCAAACAGCCTACGCAAGATGACACTGCCCTTTTGGAAATGTTATCACAGCTTCCAGACAGCCTGCGCGACCAGATTGACAACCAATCATTTCACGAAGCGCTTCGCTTAATATGGGCCGTTATAGCAGAAGCAAATAGATATGTTGATAAACAAGCTCCGTGGGCTTTGAAAAAAACAGATACGAGCAGAATGTCAGATGTTCTTGGAGTCCTTGTTGAGGTTATTAGAGGCGTGAGTTTGCTAACCCAGCCATTTATGCCTGATGCATCTGCTACGTTATTAGATCAAATAAAAGTCAATCCAGACGAAAGACAATTTACCTCCCTAAAAGATATGAATTCTCTTGCTGGGCGGAGTATAGATAAACCAGAAGGTGTGTTTCCTCGTTATCAGTTATTGGAGGATGCCTAAATGCAAGCACCTTTGCCAATAATCGATTCTCATGCGCATCTCGATTATCCAAAGATAGTGGACCAGTTAGATGAGGTTATTAAACGCGCTAGTGATGCTGGTGTGGAAAAGATAATTTCTATCGGCGTCAAATTAAGCAAATCATCTAATGTGCAGTCTATTGCAGAGCAGTATGAAAATGTGTTCTTTTCGGCTGGTATACATCCACATGAGGCATCATCAGAGCTGGATGCCTGTAATTTGGACGCCATTATAAAAGCAGCGACACATCCTAAATGCGTAGCAATTGGCGAGGCTGGGCTTGATTATTTTTACGAAAATGCGCCGCGTCAAGCTCAACAAGATAGCTTTAGGGTGCAGATAGAGGCGGCCAGGCAATTAAATGTGCCGATTATTATTCACTCGCGTGATGCAGATGAAGATATGGCTCATATTATCGAAGAAGAATATCAAAAGGCTCCCTTTAAGGGGGTGCTACATTGCTTTAGCTCTGGAGAAGCACTAGCGATGAGAGCGCTTGATATCGGATTTTTCATAAGCTTCTCTGGTATCTTAACCTTCCCAAAATCTACCCAATTGCGTGAGATAGCATCCAAAATTCCGCTAGATCGTGTTTTGGTTGAAACAGATGCTCCTTTTCTTGCGCCTGCGCCGTTCAGGGGAAAAACAAATGAGCCAGCCTATACTGTTTATACTCTTAAAATACTCAGTGAAGCCCTCTCAAAGCCTGTCGATGAAATGGCTAAGCTAACTTATGAAAATACACTTCATTTATTCTCCAAAATAGGAGAATTTGAATGAAAATAACGATTTTGGGTTGTGGAACGTCTGTTGGAATTCCTGCATTAGGACGGGCAGGGTGGGGGAGCTGTGATCCCAATAATCCTAAAAATAGACGGCAGCGTTGCGCTATTCTTGTTCAAACAGATAATACAACCATTTTAGTTGATGCTGGACCCGATATAAGAAACCAATTATTACCATTAAATATCAGAAAGTTAGATGCCGTTCTTATTACGCATACTCATTCTGATCATGTGGCTGGAATGGATGATTTGCGGGTTTTTTATTGGCCAGATGAGAAAAAAATAAATCTGTTTGGTTCAAGTGAACATGGCAAATCTGTAACAGATAGATTTCCATATCTGTTTAATAAGGCACCTTCCTCACCAAGTTATTTTCAACCACCGTTAGAATGGAATACAATTCAAACGGATGAGACATTTACCATTGGTGATATTGAAATAAGAACGTTATATCAAAAACATGGGAATGGTTTTTCGCTTGGGTTTGTGTTTAATGGCAAAATTGCCTATTCAACTGATGTAAGCGAGTTAGATGATACCTATCTGAATTCTATTGCAAATATACCTATTTGGATTGTTGAAACATTGAGAGAGGCACCGCATTCTGCCCATGCTCATTTTGATCTTACATTTTCGTGGATTAATAAAGTAAAACCAAATCGCTCTTATCTTACGCATCTTGGCCTTGAATCAGATTATGAAGCGCTTATGTCTATTTGTCCAGCTAATGTAGAGCCCAGTTTCGATGGGCTGGTGCTTCAGGTTGATTAGAATCTCGCCAATTAGAATATTTAACCTATCAAAATCTTACATAATATATATTATGCGACAAAAGTTTATGTATTGCTATTCTAGGTAATTGATTTTTCAAGTAACTGTCTCCGTCTTTTTTTTTGGTTCAAATTTACAATAGGTTAAGGTTTCCGCATTCCTAACCAATAAACGTTTGGCCATTGTATAAATTTATTCGCCCAGTGATACAACTTCAAATAATTTACGGATAAATAAGACGCATACCGTATGTCGCCTCCATAAATATATCGCCAACAACTGTCCAAACAAACATAGATATAAAAAGCGAGTAAAATAAAACAAAAGGGAAAAAAGTTTTTAAACTGTAAATGTGATATTTGATTTTATACAGTAGACCATAACTCATCCAAGAAAGAACTGTTATTAAGTAAAATATAAATAGTATGAGATATATATTTGGTTTTGCATGATAAATAACCAAAATATGTCGAAAAAGTAGAATTAATATGGAAAAAACTACGCAACTCATAATGGTGCAGAACCAAAAATAGCCCTTCCCTGCCAATGTCTGCTCTGCATCTCTTAATTTTTCGCGTTCCTTATCTCTTATTTCCAACCAATCTTAAGAATACTTTTCAATATCTCCTTCTTCAGTTTGAGAATTCTTCATTGCATCTACTAATCTCTCTGTTCTGGCCTTCCCTTCAGGTATTTCCAGATATTTCTCAACTTTCTCTTCTGCCGCATCAAAGTCATAGCTAAGGTTCTCAATAGTAAGTTTTTTTGGAATACTAAACGATCCAAACCTTGTTGAAAAAATAGCTTTAAAAGACGCTTCTCCGCCAGATATTACACGGGCCGATGTGAACACATCACCCGCATCAACTGGCACCCAATCCCCGCCAGGCTCTAGTATGGCAAGTGCCTTTAATCCGAGCGAGTCTACGATTGCTGGCCGACCATCCCAATTTGTAAATATTGTATCTCCTATCAAGTCATTCGATTTTGATGTATCATGTTCTTGTTTCTTTTCCAGCATCGCCAATAACCTGTCCTTGTGGGCCTTGCCCTTTGGTGTTTCCAGGTACTCCATAACCTCCTGATCTGCCTTTTCGTAGTCATAGCTCAGTTTCTTGATTGGAATATGCTTTGGAATATTGAATGGCCCAAATCTATCAGCAAACTTCAGACGAAATGATTCTTCATCCATTATAACTTCACCTGAGCGGAAAACGTCTGGGCCTGATACAGCTACCCAATCTGTGCCTGGGGACAATATTGCAAGTGCACTTTCACCTGATGAGTCAACGATTGCAGGGCGACCGTCCCAAGATAAAAATATTATATCAGACATACTAACTACCACTTATTAGATGAATCATAATTTGATAGTTAGTTTAACTTATTAAGCCTATTCAGTCTATTTAGTCTAAACACTGAGCTACTACTATATATATCATGCGATAAAAATATATTACTTGTTTAGCTAGCTAATTGTTTTAACTACTGTTTTTAATGCTTCAAAATCTCTAATGTTTTTTTGCGGTGAATAATTTGCGATGGCTATAATCGGTTCGGCTAAAAAGGCTTTGCTAAGAATGTGCCCTATCCAGACCCAAATTTAGTTTGTTAAGTTATAATCATAGCTATTATTGGCAACCGAACTAAAGGACCCCTACTCAGTGTTAGAAAATGGATGTTTTTAAAAATGAGGGCTGAACATTATACAACTCTGCTATCCAGTTATAAATGGAAACACAGATTGCTAATCCTCGTCTCCCCTGCGGGCGATACGCGCATTCGCCAACTAGATAAATTCATGGCAATTTATCAGAAAGATTTGGAGGAGCGTTTTTTAATTATAAAGCGCTTCACACCAGATGAAATAAGTTTCGGAAGTGACCAGACAGGGTTTTGGCTTATTGGGTATGATGGTACTATCAAGGCTTATGGTTTACAGAGTGACTTTTTAAATCAAATATTTTCCACTATCGATAAGATGCCAATGCGCATACAAGAAAAAAAACGATAATATCAGTCTTATTCTATCGCTGCTAGCTGAAACGCTTGTTCTTCGGTATGCTTATTTCGCTTTGTCCATCCTTTTCCAAAGACTTTAAATGTTGAAAGGCTTTCGTAAAAACGTTGTCTGCGCTCATATATATCTTTAATGAGCGTATCGGTTTCGTGCGTCGCTATGGCGGCTAGTGTCACGGGGCCAATATCACCATCTGGTTTCACACTCACACTATCTTGGATGTATTCAGAAGCCCGGGCCGGTCCAGAATTAACCGCAAAATCAAATAAACTCCAATCAAGGCCAGAAGGCAGAGAATCCCCCATGATAGCATCCCAATATTCAGTTCTATAAATTGGCTCAACATCTTGTTTTGTTAGATCATGCATATCTTTGGGGGTGATATTATTCTTTTCACAATAATTCAGATACGTCTTTTTGGTAACACCAAGGTTCGTCTCTCCCCCTGTGTCTTCTGGGTTATTCACATAGCCGCCCTCATTAATAAGCAGCCATTCAAAACACTGATTGAAATTTATGTTCATTTTAAACGCCCTCTAAACCAAAAAATATTAATTCCTTATACTTATGGCATTAGATGTTCTGCTACTCAGAGAGATTTTAAGCACAACAGTCTAGTAGGTGAATCACGACTAAGAGCGTGGTATCCTTTTGTAACTGACTTGTCGATTAAAAATAATTTGTATTAGAAAATGGTGAGCGGTACAGGATTCGAACCTGTGACCCAGTGATTAAAAGTCACTTGCTCTACCAACTGAGCTAACCGCCCTCACCATAAGGCATTTATGTAGCCCTTCATTGCCCTAGGGTCAAGTAATTTAGGGGAAAAGTTAAAAACCCGATACTACATTCCCCATAGACATAAACTAGTTAATTTCTGTATCTTATTTCAGGAGTTGTCACGAGAGATAACTCATTGGAATCAAATAGCTTCGTCAGTTTATGTAAGCTAGATCAAGTGGGGTTAGTTACTTAACTGTAGCCAGTGTAGTTAAGTGATTAAAAAGACCCATCTGCCATGAATTATTTAGAGTATGAATTATTTAGAACACGAATTATTGCAATAGGTATATTATGCAAGTTAAAAAGTTCGGTACATATTTTCCCTCGTGGCAAGGAAAAATTTTGAGATTTATCATAAGTCTTGGAGTTTCAAGAGGCAAAAGCAAAAGAATTTTTCAGTTCCTTTGGAAAAAATTTGTAGGTAATAAATCAGTAGATATTTATTATAATGGATTGAAATTAAGGGTTAATCCCTTTGGCAATACTATAGAGTCAAATATTCTATTTTCTTCTAAAATACGTGAAAAAGAAGAACTTAAAATAATAAAAAATTTTACTAAACCTTCCACATTATTTTTGGATATAGGCGCTAATTTTGGGTATTATTCCTTATTTGTTGCAGGTTTTGGAGCACGAAGATGCATTAGCTTTGAGCCACAACCTATCTTAATAAATAGAATAAATGAAAATAGAGTAATAAATAATTTTGTCGATAACATTGATATTGCACCTTTTGCGCTGGGAGGGGGTGCGGGCAAGGTAGAATTGCAAATTGCAAAGTCTGGACTTGGAAGTAGTGCAATTGGCAGAAAAATTGAGTCTAGTGACTCCATTGAAGTTGAACAAAAAACATTAAATACGGCGCTTCATGAATTCAAGGAAAATAAAGTTGATATAATCAAGATAGATGTAGAAGGATTAGAGGATGAAATATTATATCCCTATCTTTCAAAACTAAAAAAAGAATATTTGCCTTCTCTCATTATTATTGAAGACAATGCAGCTGATTGGAATCTAAATATTATTGAATGGCTTAAAGAAACGGGATATGAACAAGCTGGTAAAACAAGAGGAAATGTTTTCTTAGTAAAACAAGAACAGCTTGATTCAGATTAAAAACCGTTAATTTAAACATATTTTTTTTGTTTAATATTAATTCACCCAATTCTGTAACTGACAACAACTTCAAAATTAAAAAAAATAAAACAAATCATATAGATAGAATTCACACTACGCAAAGCCTGCGATAGCTAATTGGTGTCGCACTCCCAAAACCAAGCCAAGTATTATCTATAAAACAAATAGGCTTTAGGTTTTTGTTAAATATTACAATATACCCTCATTCGATTACAGTTAGTTATTTTTTAAGAGAAGTAGTGATTACAAAAAACTGTTGTAATTTGAAGGGTTAGTCATTTCCTAATTCCTTCAGATTATGAATTTAATCCACTTAATATATGAATTTATATATTAAAGTTTGGGAGAAGAAATTATGTCTAATATTGATTATAGCGATCCTAATAATACGCCGCCAATAGGACAAGCCGTTCCATTGGGATTGCAGCATGTATTAGCAATGTTTGCTTCAAATGTCACACCGTCAATAATTGTGGCAGGTGCAGCTGGATTGGCCTTTGGTGGTGCTGAACAGATTTACCTTATTCAAATGGCGATGCTTTTTGCTGGCATAGCCACATTATTTCAAACGATAGGTATCGGTCCAATTGGAGCAAGATTACCTATAATGCAGGGAACGAGCTTTGCATTTGTCGGTGTTCTAGCCGGCGTTGCGGCTACGCAAGGGTTAAGTGTCGCTCTTACTGCCTGTATTATAGCAGGATTAATTCACTTCTCACTGGGAAGTGTAATACAAAAATTGCGCTTTATGTTTCCGCCATTGGTTACAGGGTTAGTTATTTTGGCAATCGGTTTATATCTTATCCCAGTTGCCATAAAATATGCTGCAGGCGGCGCCGCCGATTTTCAAATGGCGGCTGATAGTTTCGGCTCGTTACTTCATTGGACAGTTGCGCTAACGGTTGTTGTTGTATCCTTGGCCTGTAAATTTATGACAAAAGGTCTGATTTCTAATGCGGCTATTTTAATTGGATTAATAGCGGGTTATATCGTGGCTGTTTTTTCAGGAATGGTAAGCTTTGGTGGTGTCGAAAACGCTAAATGGTTTCAGCTACCCGCGGTAATGCCTTATGGATTTGAATTTAGCCTTGGTGCTGTGATTGGGGTAACTCTTGTATCATTAGTCTCTGCGATTGAGACGATTGGAGATACCTCTGCTACAACCAAAGCAGGCTCTGAGCGTGATGCAACGGATGCAGAAATATCTGGTGCAACCTATGCAGACGGATTGGGAACAGCTGTTGCAGGTGTTTTTGGCGGGCTTCCAAATACTTCATTCAGCCAGAATGTTGGAATAGTTGGTATGACCGGGATTATGTCCCGTCACGTTGTTACGATTGCCGGTATTATTATGATTATCTGCGGATTAATTCCAAAAATTGGCGCTGTAATCTCATCAATGCCCCTCCCCGTCTTGGGCGGCGGCGTTATAGTAATGTTTGGCATGGTCGCAGCTGCGGGAATGAATATGTTAAGCACTGTTTCCATGAACCGTCGCAATATGATTATTATTTCTGTTTCACTAGCAGTAGGATTGGGACTTAATTTAGTGCCATCTGCGGTTCAGCATTTACCAGGGATTTGGAAAACATTAGCGACTTCAGCTGTTGCGCCAACTGCGCTTCTTGCTGTTATCATGAACTTGGTACTGCCAGAAGACGACTAAAAGAATAGTTTAAAGCCCCTGATTACTATTGGGGGCTTTAATCGTTCAATTTAAATCATATATCTTTTTGTTCGCACCTAACCCTACAATCATCCCCATAACAAAAAATGCTTCCGCACTAGAATATAGGCGTGCACATCTTTGCTAAATAAATTAGATAGTTACTGATTATCTTTAAAAACAGATATTAGTTCATTTGAAATAGGTTCTGGCACGAATGAAGTTACGTCACCGCCATATCTTGCGATCTCTTTTACCAGGCGTGAAGCAACAAAATGCTGTTGCTCAGATGCTGTTAGAAACACGGTTTCTAAGTTTTGATTAAGTCTCTTATTCGCACTTGCCATTTGAAATTCATACTCAAAGTCAGATACAGCTCGAAGACCCCTAATAAGCATAGAGGCGTTAACTTGCTTAGCAAAATCAGTAAGCAGGCCTTTAAAGGCTAGGACTTCAACTGTTTTATCAATGCTCCCTTCTGCCTTCATTTTGTTAATTTCAAGTTCAACAAAAAGCTTTCTTTGTTCTAAACTAAAGAGCGGATTTTTACCGGGATTTTCGGCAACACCAACTATCAATTTAGTACATAACATTGAGGCACGCATCATCATATCTAAATGCCCAAATGTAAGCGGGTCGAATGTGCCAGGATATAAAGCTGTATATGCCATTTCTGCTATTCCGGAGTTTCAGAATTTTCGTCTGTCGCGTCCTGTTCTATTTTTGCGTTTGGAGTGTCATCAGCTCCTGAATTGGACGTATCATCATCAGTGATGTCAGTCATTTCAATCTCGTCTGGGTTTTCACTCTCATCTTCTCTTACGATGGCAACAGAAACGACTTTTTCATCCTCAGCAAGCTCAAACAACCTTACGCCTTGTGTTTTTCGCCCCGTAATTCGGATATTATCACCATCATTGCCATTAATTCTAATGCGTATAATCTGACCCGCAATAGTGACTAACATTATCTGATCAGTCTCAAACACGGTAAATGACGCAACAACACTGCCATTCCGCTTGCTAGTCTCTATATTCGCAACGCCAAGACCGCCTCGTCCTGTTTCGCGGTAATCAGTAACTTTTGTGCGCTTGCCATACCCATTCTCACAAATAGATAGAACATATTCAGAGGTTTCATCAGCAATAACACTCATCGATACAACATGATCATTGCCAAGCAATCTAATACCCCGAACGCCAGAGCTATCCCTGCCCTTAAAGACACGGATTTCATTTACAGAAAAGCGTATAGCCTTGCCATTATTAGAAGCAAGCATGATTTGGGCATCATCCTCACAAGTGGTAACGCCAATTAATTTATCATTCTCAGCAAGCTTGATAGCAATTTTTCCATTACGCTTTATATTCACAAAATCATTAAGCTTATTACGCCTTATAGAACCAGACGAAGTTGCAAATAATATGTTTAAACTATCCCAACTTTCCTTATCCTGAGGCATTGGCATGACCGCTTGAATAGTTTCATCCTTTTCAATCGGCAATAAATTTACCATTGCTTTTCCAATAGATTGCGGTGAGCCCAGAGGCAGCCTGTAGCATTTAAGCTGATAAACCATTCCTTTTGAGGTAAAGAACAGAATTGGCGTATGCGTATTAGCAACAAACAGATTAGTGACAAAATCTGCGTCACGTGTTTTCATCCCTGCTCTGCCTTTGCCGCCACGACGTTGCGCTCTGTAATCGCTTAAAACAACACGTTTTATGTAACCACGGTGGGATACAGTCACCACCATATCTTCTTGTTGAATGAGATCCTCATCATCCTGTTCGGCTAGCGAGTCTGAAATATGGGTGCGACGCGGGGAATCTAGCTTCTCTCTTACCTCATAAAACTCTTTCAAAATGATTTCTATCAATCTGTCTTTATGTGATAAAATATCTAAATATTCAGATATCTTTACAGAGAGTTCTTGTGTTTCTTCTGCTAGCTTATCCTGCTCCATTCCTGTTAAACGTTGAAGCCTTAATTCTAAAATAGCGCGTGCTTGTGTTTCAGATAATCTATATTTTCCGTCAACAACCTCATGACCTAAATCATCAATTAGGGTAATAAACGGCGCGACTTGTTCTGCTGGCCAGTCTTCAGCCATAAGTGCTTCCCGAGCTGCTTCTGCTGTTGGCGCGGATCTGATCATTTGAATTATTTTATCAATTGAGGCAAGCGCAACCAGAAGACCTGCAAGTATATGTGCTCTATCACGTGCTTTGTTAAGCAAGAAGCGCGTCCGCCTTACAACTACTTCCTCTCTGAACTCACAAAATGCCTGTAATACCTCCATCAAACTCATCTGCCCTGGTTTACCATTATTCATGGCAAGCATATTTACAGCAAAGCTAGTTTGTAGTCTTGAATGTCGATAAAGCTGGTTTAACACAACCTCGCCAGACCCATCCCGTTTGATTTCAATAACAACCCGCATTCCGTTTCTATCAGATTCGTCCCGAATGTCGGATATGCCTTCAATGATTTTATCGCGTACAAGCTCACCAATACGCTCCAGCAAAAGGGCTTTATTTACTTGATAAGGTATTTCATCAATAATAATAGCTTCTCTATCATTACCATAGGTGGTAACTGATGCCTTTGCGCGCATAATAACTGAGCCACGGCCTGTCTTATAAGCATCATTAATGCCCTTGCGACCCATGATAAGTGCGCCTGTTGGAAAATCAGGGCCGGTCACAATTTCAAATAGTTCTTCTTCTGATAAATTAGGGTTCTTTAGCAATGCGATACACGCATCTATAACTTCATTTGGGTTATGGGGCGGGATGTTCGTTGCCATACCAACCGCTATTCCGCCAGCCCCATTTACAAGTATATTTGGGTATTCTGCCGGCAGGACAGAAGGCTCTAGCTGGGTTTCATCATAGTTTGATACGTAATTAACTGTGTCTTTATCAATATCTCTTAATAAGAACTCTGCGGGTCGTGCCAAGCGAGACTCAGTATAACGCATGGCGGCAGCTGAATCGCCGTCTACAGAACCAAAATTACCTTGACCATCCACAAGGGGAAGCCGCATTGAAAATGGCTGTGCCATTCGCACCATAGCTTCATAAATAGAACTATCACCATGAGGGTGAAAATTACTTATCACATCTCCCACAATTCTTGCTGATTTTCGGTGTGGTTTAGTCCAATCATACCCACCTTCAATCATTGCATAGAGAATGCGCCTATGCACTGGTTTTAATCCGTCTCTTACATCAGGAAGGGCTCTTGATACAATTACACTCATGGCATAATCGAGGTAAGAGCTTCTCATCTCATCTGTAATGGAAACGCTATTTCCAGGTTGCTGCGGTAAATCTGTCACTATGTTTTTAAACCTTTTTATACTCTTTTAATCTGAGTATTTTTACTTTTTTTATTATATCACATTATCCATGAAAAACACTAGATATAGTTATGAACATGCAAGTCTCACACACTATTTATGTTTTTGATATACGGTTTTGTAACGCGTAAGAAATCAGCTATTTAAAAGGGTATATCATCATCTAAATCATTCATTGGGGGCAATTGACTGCCGCCTGACGACTGACCAGAGGTTGGCGAATTTTGTGGTGAATTTTGGAGTGAGTCTTGCGAAGATTGATAGGGGTCGGATTGCATAGTATCACTGCCGCCTAGCTGCTGCGAATCCCCTCTGCCGCCAAGCAAGGTTAACTCCCCCTTAAAGCGGGATATAACTATTTCTGTTGTGTATTTCTCAACACCTTGCTGGTCTGTCCATTTGCGGGTTTGTAATTGTCCCTCAATATAAACAGTACTACCTTTTCGCAAATATTGCTCCGCAATCCTTGCTATGTTTTCATTGAAGATTACAACACGGTGCCATTCGGTTTTTTCTCTCTGCTCGCCAGAGTTTCTATCCTTCCAACGCTCGGAGGTTGCAATTGATAAATTAACAATCTTATTGCCATCTTGGCTTGCTCTGACATCAGGGTCTCGTCCAAGATTGCCTAATAAGATAACTTTATTTACACTTCCTGCCATTAGTATCTCCTGCCATAGATGATAGATTGCAATTTTTAAAAACTGGGCTATTTAAATTAATGTGAATTAAGGTATTAAAACCGTAACTCGTGAGTTAAAAAGACACTCAAAACTATAGAACTTAATTTAACAGAATTAATTAAGAATGTAACTTAAAAACATTGGTAAGCTATGACAGAGATCAGCAGAAAAATTAGTGTTCGCGGCGCAAGAGAACATAATCTAAATAATATAAACCTTGATATCCCGCGTGATAAGCTAATTGTATTTACAGGCCTGTCAGGATCTGGAAAATCATCCCTCGCTTTTGATACAATATATGCCGAAGGTCAGAGAAGGTATGTGGAATCCCTGTCTGCTTATGCAAGACAGTTTTTAGAGATGATGCAAAAACCAGATGTTGATTTAATCGAGGGCTTATCCCCTGCTATTTCAATAGAACAAAAGACAACATCACGTAACCCGCGCTCAACCGTGGGCACTGTAACTGAAATTTATGATTATATGCGCTTATTATGGGCCCGTGTTGGCATTCCCTACTCTCCTGCCACTGGATTACCCATTAAATCACAAACAGTCTCCCAGATGGTTGATACCGTGCTGGAGATGCCAGATAATAGCAGATTAATGTTATTATCGCCTGTCGTAAGAGGCCGAAAAGGCGAATATAAAAAAGAACTTGCTGGATTTCTTCAAAAAGGGTTTAGCCGAGTTCGAATTGATGGCGCGTTATATGATTTGGACGCAACTCCTTCACTCGATAAAAAGAAAAAGCATGATATTGAAATTGTAATAGACAGGATAGTGCTTAAAGGCGACGTTGATACGCTTGCTACAAGATTAGCAGATTCATTGGAAATTACATTATCCCTTTCTGACGGTCTTGCGTATGTACAAGATGTAGCAACAGACAAACAAACCGTGTTTTCGGCAAAATTTGCCTGTCCAGTATCCGGGTTTACGATTGATGAAATTGAACCTAGATTATTCTCCTTTAACAACCCGTTTGGAGCCTGTCCTTCATGCGATGGATTAGGAGTAAGCAGTCACTTTGACGAACAACTCATTGTGCCAAGCAAAAGCAAAAGCCTTCGCGATGGAGCGATTGCGCCTTGGGCCAATTCTTCATCCAAATATTACTTACAAACGCTTCAATCGCTTGCCAAACAATTTGGGTTTTCAATAGAGGTTGCGTTTAGCGAGCTCCCTACTGTTTTTCAAGACATAATTTTACATGGCAGTGGCGATCAGAGTGTAGAGATGGTCTATGATGATGGGCTTCGATCTTATAAAACACGCAAACCGTTTGAGGGTATTATTCCAAATCTAGCTCGTCGATATCGAGAAACTGATTCCAACTGGGTGCGAGAAGAGCTGGAAAAATACCGAACTGTCCAGCCCTGTGATGCTTGCACAGGAAAGCGTCTAAAGCCAGAATCCCTTGCTGTAAAAATAGTCAATAAAGACATATCTGATATTGCCGCACTTTCTATCGGAGATGCGGTCATGTGGTTTCAAGAAATATCTAATTCGCTGACCGCAAAAGAGCAGGAGATTGCATCCCGTATTCTAAAAGAAATAAACGAGCGGCTTGGTTTTTTGAATAATGTAGGATTAAATTATTTAAATTTGTCTAGAAACTCTGGGACATTATCTGGCGGCGAATCACAACGTATACGACTTGCCTCGCAAATTGGAAGCGGACTTACTGGCGTTCTTTATGTGCTTGATGAGCCCTCTATTGGATTGCATCAAAGAGATAATGACAGGCTTCTTGGAACACTTACGAGGCTCCGTGATTTGGGAAATACAGTGATTGTGGTTGAGCATGATGAAGATGCTATTCGTTCCGCTGATTTTGTGGTTGATATTGGACCTGGAGCCGGCATTCATGGCGGATATGTGATTGCATCTGGAACGGCTGAGACTATTATGAGTGTTCCTGATTCAATCACTGGGCAATATTTATCAGGCATAAAACAAATAGCCATCCCCAATAAGCGCAGAAAAATAAACAAAAAGCGCATTTTATCTATCGTCAAGGCAAGTGGAAATAATCTGCGTTCTGTAACAGTTGATCTCCCCCTTGGGATGCTTGTTTGTGTGAGCGGTGTATCAGGTAGCGGCAAATCTACCTTGATATTAGAAACGTTATGGAAAACACTGGCACGCGATTTACATCGGGCACGTGAAATACCGTCAAGCTGCGAGAAAATTGAGGGAATACATCATCTTGATAAGGTGGTCGATATAGATCAATCCCCAATTGGAAGAACTCCTCGCTCTAACCCTGCTACCTATACTGGCGCCTTTACGCCAATCCGCGAATGGTTTTCTGGATTACCAGAATCAAAGGTAAGAGGATATGCCCCTGGTCGGTTTTCATTTAATGTTAAGGGCGGGCGGTGCGAGAGTTGTCAGGGAGATGGCGTTATTAAAATTGAGATGCATTTCCTGCCTGATGTTTATGTGACGTGCGATGTTTGTAAGGGTAAGAGATACAACAGAGAGACATTAGAAATTAAATTTAAAGGCAATTCAATCGCTGATATATTGGATATGAGCATTGAGGATGGGGTTAGGTTTTTCTCCGCTGTTCCCTCTATTCGAGAAAAGCTAGAGACCATGTTGCGAGTGGGTTTGGGGTATGTAAAAATCGGACAGCAGGCAACGACACTTTCAGGCGGGGAAGCGCAGCGCGTTAAATTATCCAAAGAGCTATCCAGAAGAGCCACTGGCAAAACAGTCTATATTCTGGACGAGCCTACCACTGGATTACATTTCGAGGATATTGCCAAACTGTTAGAGGTACTCCAAGAATTAGTTGATAATGGAAATAGCGTTATTATTATTGAACATAATCTAGATGTTATTAAAACAGCAGATTGGGTAATTGATTTAGGACCTGAGGGCGGTGTGGGCGGCGGCCAAATTACAGCCGTGGGAACACCAGAACAAATAGCAGAACATCCTGATTCTTATACAGGTCACTATTTAAAGCGGCTATTATCAGTACAACATGAACAGGCAAGCTGATGAGTTCTGAATTACATATTATTGGCGGGGGTCTTGCTGGAACAGAGGCCGCATGGCAGGCCGCTAGCCTTGGAATAGAGGTCGTTTTATATGAAATGCGTCCTACTCGAAAAACAGAAGTTCATAAGACAGAAACACTTGCTGAGCTTGTGTGTTCTAATTCATTTCGCTCTGATGACCATCAATCAAATGCAGTAGGCGTTTTGCATCAAGAAATGCGAATGATGAACTCTCTAATTATGCAAATAGCTGATTTACATAAAGTCCCTGCTGGCGGTGCTTTAGCGGTAGATAGAGAATTATTTGCACGTGAGGTGGAACATCGCATAGCCTCTCATCCCAACATAACCCTAAAAAGAGAAGAGATTACATCCTTAGATAATCCTGATTGGGAAAATATAATAATCGCTACAGGCCCCCTAACAGCTGAGCCACTAGCAGAGGCTATAAAAGCTAAAACAGGAGAAGCAGATTTAGCCTTTTTTGATGCTATTGCGCCTATTGTTTATTTTGAAACCATAAATATGGATATTGCATGGTTTCAATCACGCTATGATAAGGGGGATGGCAAAGACTATATTAATTGCCCCATGAACAAATCTCAGTATGAAGCATTTATTGAAGCTCTTAATGCTGGGGATAAGATGATGTTTAAAGAATGGGAAGAAAACACCCCCTATTTTGATGGCTGTATGCCAATAGAGATAATGGCCTCCAGAGGTCCAGAGACATTACGCTTTGGCCCGATGAAGCCAGTTGGACTTACCAATGCACATGATAAATCACGGCCCTATGCTGTGGTGCAATTGCGTCAGGATAATAAGCTTGGAAGCTTATTTAATATTGTTGGGTTTCAGACAAAGCTAAAATATGCTGAGCAAACTAGAATATTTAGAATGATACCAGGGCTAGAAGAGGCAGAGTTTGCACGTCTTGGCGGATTACACAGAAACACCTTTATTAATACCCCTCGTCTTCTGGACGCCCAGCTGCGTTTAAGATCATATCCCAAAATTAGGTTTGCAGGCCAGATCACAGGTGTTGAAGGCTATGTAGAATCTGCTGCAATTGGCGGCATGGCAGGCAAAATGGCAGCTTATGAGATATTGGCAAAGCAGTGGCATTCGCCGCCAGAGGATACAGCTCATGGTGCTCTTTTAACACATCTAACAAGTGGGGCAGTCAGTGATAGTTTTCAGCCTATGAATGTGAATTTTGGACTGTTTCCGCCCCTTTTAAACGCAGATAACAAATCCAGAAAACTAAGAGGACGAGATAGAAAAGCGGCTTATGCTTCACGCTCTCTATCCAGTATGGAACAGTTTTTAGAAGTACAAAGCTGATAGGCTATTTTACAGTGAGCACATGCCAGAATAAACGAAGTGGTAATAGCGTGTGATTGGCTAATTTATTCTTGCCAGATAACGTATTAGATAAATAGACAAGATGTGTACAAGATTTGATAAAACCATCTTTTGATTTCATCGTGTGTGGTATATTTAATTCGCTCTTTGTTATAGTGTTATTATTTTCTATTGGATAATATAATATTTCTGCTAGCAGGGATCCTATTTCAGATACTGAACCATCGATATTAGCACCTGTTATCGCATAGTAATATTCAAATACTAGCCCCCAACAATGCTTTAGATGTTGCTTTGGATTTTCTTCAAATGTAGCTTCCTGAAACCCTTCAAGTATAAGAAGAAGCGTTTCTTTATTAATAGCTCCGCTATCTATGTGGTGGATTATTCTATCTGAAAGCGGACTATTTTGGCGTTGCAAATCTCTTATGCACTCTATCCACCATTGAACACGAATGGCTTTTAACATCTGTTCTGATGGCTGTATTACAGCCTCTGTTAGCTGACATGATAAAGACAGAATATCCTGCAGAACAGGCTGATTAGATAGTGGGGCAAAAGAGGTGCATAGATAAAGGGGATAGCTTAACGCCCTTAATTCTGATTGTCCGGCGCGTACACTCATAAATCAGTTCACGGAATTGCTATCAAGCAAGATACGACTTGTCTTCCTTCGGATAACAGAACATTCCAAGTGCGGCATGCAGATGAGGTGGACATAATATCAACACCGATTGCCTGTTGCTTGAAATAATCTCTTATCGGCTGATATAGATGGGTTGGGTTACCACCTACGCCAATTAAAACCATATCTGGTTTTACGATAGTTAGATGAGGCTCAAACAGCTCATGCGAAAGCTGGGATGCATCAGATACAGGACAGGTATGAATTTCTCTTGGATGTAGAATTATACTGCCAGTAACAAACGCGTCATTTACCTGAAAGCCGCCACCAGCATAGCCGCGCAGTAGCTTTAATTTACCATCAGTCTCAAAACTTTGAACCGTAATAATTTTATCAATCGGCGCATTAGAAGGCGCATTAGGCGAGGCCATGATATCGCTCACTCTTCAAATTCTGGCTTTGGTATGTCTGCAGTATCATCCCCGCTCCTATTAAGAGCGACATAGGTAAGCACCCCTGCTGCAATAAAAATCGAGGAATAGGTTCCTATTAACACACCCCATAGCATGGCAGCCGCAAAATCACGCAAAACAGGTCCACCAAAGACCATAATTGCAATTAACGCAAGCGCCGTTGTAACAGAAGTCATCACTGTTCTGGATAATGTCTCATTCAATGACTTATTGATGATATCATTTTGTTCCCAGCTTTTATACCTTCTGAAGTTTTCGCGTATTCTGTCAAATACAACAACTGTATCATTTATTGAATATCCCGCAATCGTAAGAATAGCCGCGATTGTGGCAAGGTTAAATTCGAATGAGGTAAGTGAGAAAAATCCGATTGTGGATATAACATCATGGCTTAATGCTAGAATAGCAGCGATGGAATACTGCCATTCAAATCTAAACCATATATATATCATTATCGCCGCAAGCGCGCTTACGACTGCTAAAATCCCTTTTTGAGTTAACTCAGCACCAATTGTAGGCCCAACAAACTCTGTCCTTCTTACCGTATAACCATCCGAAATCAGGGCATTTACTTCTTTTATAACTTGCACTTGTGCTTGCTCATCCCCTTCTTGTTTCTGAATACGGATAAGCACCTCATCTTCAGCTCCAAACAATTGAATAGACACCTCTCCAAAGGACATCTCTCCAAGCTCAGCGCGCAATCTTTGAACATCAGCGCTGCCTTGCTTTGATTTTGCCTCAATCAAAATACCGCCTTTGAAATCAATACCAAGATTCAAACCCTGATATAAAAAAGAGCCAACAGACAGCGCTATCAATATGGCCGAGAAAACAAACCCGAATTTAAATAGATTTAAAAACGGAAATGAGGAATTATCTGGAATTAATTTTAACCTAAACATCCTTTAAAATATCCTTAAATCACAAGTGTTTTGGGTTTTTTTGCATTTATCCAGAGCACGATTAAAAATCTGGTAAACAAGATAGCGGTGAATAAAGAGGTTATAATGCCAATGCCAAGCGTTACAGAAAAACCACGAACAGGGCCAGAACCAAAGATATACAATAAAATAGAGGCGATGAGCGTTGTTAAATTAGCATCCATAATGGTTGAAATCGCGCGTGAATAACCAGCTTTGATAGCGTCTCTTACGCCCCTGCCTCTGCGAAGCTCCTCTCTTATTCTCTCAAAAATAAGAACGTTGGAATCAACAGCCATTCCCATTGTTAATACAATACCTGCAATGCCTGGAAGTGTCAGCGTTGCTTGGATAAGGGATAAAGCGCCCAGAATAAGCATAAGGTTTACCAGTAATCCAGCAGAAGCCATCGCGCCATAGATACCGTAGCTAAGCACAATATAAAAGATAACAAGAATAATACCAACTATTGCTGCTATTTGACCTGCTGCTATAGAATCTGCCCCGAGCCCTGGTCCAATAGACCTTTCTTCTAAAACGGTTAGAGGAGCTGGTAATGCACCTGCTCTTAAAACAAGGGCAAGGTCGTTGCTTTCCTGAATTGAAAAATCGCCTGTTATTTGTCCATTAGCAAATATCTGCGCCCTAATTGTTGGTGCAGAGACAACCTCATTATCAAGTATAATCGCAAATGGGCGTCCAATATTGCTGCCGGTTACAGTTGCAAACTTTTTTGCACCTATCGAATTAAGAGAGAAATTTATGGCTGGACTATTATTTTGATCAAACCCAGCAGAGGCTGTCTCTAACATATCTCCGCTTACCATAACCCGTTTCTCAACCACATAAGATTGACCATCATTACTTGCAGATTCAAGTAACACAGAACCAGGTGGCACCCGGCCGCTTGATTTTGCTTCTGCACCGGTAATTCTCATATCTACGAGCTGAAATGTCAGACGAGCTGTTCTACCAAGAAGCGCTTTTACACGCTCAGGATCATCGATACCTGGCACTTGAACAAGTATTCTGTCGACACCCTGTCTTTGAATTACAGGCTCTTTAGTACCGTCAGGGTCTAATCTTCGGCGGATAATTTCAATAGCCTGTTCCACCGTTCGCGATTGCAGCTCTAAAAATCCGCTATCACTAAACGCAATTATTGTGGTGCCTGCTTGTGTTCCTACAACAAAATCATCATCAAATTCAGATAATACGGTATCGCGTATGGATGCATCACCCTCATCACGAAGCGAAAAGCTAACCGAATTCTCATCAGATGTAAGAGACTTAAACCTGACTTTCTCTTCTCTGAATGAAATTCGGATACCCTCTGCAATATCGCTTAATCGCTCTGTTACAACAGCATTAATATCTGTGCGAAGCAACAGATGCGAGCCACCTCGCAAGTCCAAACCTAGATTTACTGATTTTCCCGGATAAAATGGAACCGAAACCACATTGGGCAATGCCGCAAGTAACCCTGCTAAACATACGATTAGAATAACCAAGCGTTTCCACGCTTCAAATTGTAACATCTGTGCCCCTCAAATTAAAATTAGATGTTTTTCAAAACAACTATTCATATTTTAGGATTTTTTTGCCTTAGGAGCAGCTTTCTTGGCAGGTGCTTTTTGTGGCAATGTGATTGTTGTGTCATTATCAAGAATCGACGTAACGTTAGCACGAAGTAGATTTACATAAACGCCTGTTGCAATTTCAACTTCAATCGTTTCCTTTTCAGCAACTGCTTTTGAGACGATGCCTGTAATACCACTAGAAATGATAACTTTATCACCACGAGAAAGCTTGGCAACCATCTCTTTATGTTGTTTTGCGCGTTTTTGCTGTGGTCTAATAAGCATCAGATAAAACACACCGAAAATAAGAACAAAGGGTAGTAATTGCGATGCAATCATTGACGGGCCGGCGGATTGTGCAAATGCAGGACTAATAAACATGAAAACCTCTCAAAGAAATTTTAATTATGTGCCTAGCTTATGCTTAAATTAGGCATCTGGTTGCGGAACAATAAACAACCTTAACTCAGACGTCTACTCAGAAACACGCTTTTTTCATTTTGCAATAGCAATATATATCCTGATAGAGTGTGTTTATTCCAACCTGTTTTTAAATTAGATACTTATATGACCGAAAAAAATGAACTAGAACTACTTGCGCCAATGCTTACGCGAATGGCTGAAGCTCTTGAGAGAATAGCACCATCTTATCAATTTCCAGATAATTTAGAGGATGCCCAAGGCTATATCTGGGAAGCGCAATTACGCAAACTTCAAAAAATAGAAGAAATTGAGCGTTTGCCCTTATCGTGTCTTGAAGGCATTGAGCAACAAAAACAACAATTACTTGAGAATAGTCGCGCATTTGCCAAAGGTTTAAGAGCGAATAACGCCTTGCTATGGGGCGCAAGAGGCACTGGCAAATCATCTCTTTTAAAAGCAGTGCATGGTGCGCTTTTATCGGAGGGATTGGATTGTGCGATTGTTGAAGTCCAACGTGAAGACATTCAAGACCTGCCCTACATCATGCAAGTGCTCAAGCAAAGCAATCGCAGATTTATTTTGTTTTGCGATGATTTGGCCTTTGAAGAGGCAGATTCCAGTTATAAATCGCTTAAGGCTGTTTTGGAAGGCGGGCTATCTGGAAGACCTGATAATATTGTATTTTATGCCACTTCAAACCGAAGACATCTAATGCCTCGTCAAATGATTGATAATGAGCGTGGTTCAGCCATTAATCCCTCTGAGGCTATAGAAGAAAAAATATCTCTGTCTGATAGATTTGGATTATGGATTGGATTTCACTCTGTTGATCAGGAAACCTACCTTACTATGATAGAGACCTATGTGGCTTTTTATAAGCTGCCTGTCGAGCTTGAACAGGTTAAAAGTGAGGCTTTAACATGGTGCATCGGCCGCGGACATCGCTCTGGTCGAACTGCATATCAATTTATCATACATCTGGCTGGCAAGCTTGGCATCACATTAAAGCCAAATAACGACTAAAAATTCTGTTTATGATTTAATAACCGTTGAGGGATCAATCGGTGTTCTATTTTGTCTAATTTCAAAATGAAGGGTTGGCGCCTCAACCCTTCCGGTTTGTCCAACCTTGCCAATTACCTGACCAGAGCTCAGAATATCACCTTCTTGCACCACAACGTCAGAGAGATGTGCATAAGCTGAAATCACACCTCCATCATGTTTTACCAGAATAAGCGTTCCAAAAGATTTAAGTCCGGTGCCAATATAAGCAACCGTGCCAGGCGCGGTTGTTTTTACATCTGTTCCTAGAGCAGCAGCAATATCCACGCCGTCATTATGAATACCGCGTTCTGCAGGCCCAAATCGATTAATGAGCTGTCCTGATAACGGCCAGTTAAAGGCATCCCCTGCACCCAGCTTTGGCGCTACAAAGAATTTTTTAACAGGTGCTGCAGTTAATACAGGTTCCGCCTGCGGAACAGAAGAAGCGCCTGCTTGTGCCTCCCTTGCAAACACCGCGTCATCTGGGGTTTGCCTTAAAAACACCGAGAAGTCTTTTGCTTCTGGTAGTTGAAGTATTTGACCAGATTGCAATTCATAAGGCTCTTCAAGAGCATTTAGCTGGGCTATATCAAATTGATTTACAGAATATTGTTTTGCGATAGAAAACAAACTATCGCCAAGACGCACACTATGCGTGTTTCTTGGCACAAGTTTTAACACCTGACCTGAAATTAATTTAAAGGGCGCTTCTAGTTTGTTTTCTGAGATAATTTTAAACGGAGTTACATCATAGCGATTTGCTAAACCAAATACAGTATCGCCCTCCTTAACGGTAATAAAGCCAGAAGATGGCACAGGCAATTTTTCAAATCGTTGCTGCTGATTTATAACCGTTGCGGGGGAGGATTTAGCTTTGCTGGCAAACGGAACCGAAACAGTGCCAATCACTGGAAATTCTCTTTCTGCTGGCAGATTACTACAGCCAGAAAGCCCAACTAAGATACAAAAAGATACGCCAATTATGAACGGAGTATCTAAGAGTAATTTAAGCATTTTCAATTCCTGGAATCATAGGGACAAACCGCACAGAAATAAGTTGTTCTGTATGAATAACATCACCCTTTTTTATAAGTTTGGTCAAGAATTCTTTGCCCGGTGGGCCTATAGGCGCTATTAAAACACCATCTGGTTTTAAATTTTGAATTAAGGCATCAGGCACCTTATCAACCTGACAGGTGATTATTATCCGATCAAAAGGCGCTGCCTCTGGCCATCCAGAAAAGCCATCTCCTAATCGCAAGGTTACATTTGTTAATTTTAACTCTGCTAAGCGGTTTCGAGCCTCGACAAATAATGGTCTGTGCCGCTCCATACTATAAACACGCCGTGCCAGCAGGGATAAAATCGATGCTTGATACCCACTTCCTGTTCCAATCTCAAGCACCGTATGACGATTGGTTAATTCTAATGCTTCAGTCATTTTTGCGACAATATAGGGCTGACTGATGGTTTGCTCGCACGCTATTGGAAGCGAAGCATTTTCATATGCATGCTGTTTTAATGCAGGCTCAATGAATATCTCTCTTGGAATAGACTCGATAGCAGACAGAACTGGCGATGATAAAATAGCTTGTGCCCTTAAGGACATTGTAAGGCGCGCTTTTTTTTCTGTTAAGTCACTCATAAGCTAATTTCTGGGATATTATGTAACAAAGTAGTTGCAGTTGTATCTACCAATAAAGGCGTAAATGTTACATATCCATCTTGCAAAAAAAACCTATCACTTTCAGGATTTGTCTCAATGCGCTGATTTAACGGCCCAATGGAAAAGTGATTAGGGCTTGTGCCAGCAATAATCTGATCAGACATTTTATGTCTGTCTAATGCAGCTGTGCGAATGCCCTTTACATCTGAAAGTTCAGTAGATGGGAAATTAACATTCAATACGTGCCGATCTGGAAGCTTAACCGATAGCGCGTGATCAAACACACGCTTTCCAAATTCGCGTGCCACGTCAAAATCTGCTTCTAATTTTCCGTAACGCTGACTAAAGGCAATAGCGGGTATTCCGACAATGGCAGCTTCTCTTGCTGCTCCCACAGTGCCAGAATAACCCACATCATCAGATGCGTTCATGCCATGATTAATACCAGACAAAACAAGGTCAGGGCGGTTATCCTTAAACAACAAATTTAGCGCCAACATAACACAATCTGCAGGGTTTCCAGAGCACGCGTAACGATTATCTGTTATATGACTAAAATGAAGCTCGTTTTGAAGCGATATTGCTTGACTTGTGCCTGAGCGGTTATCCATTGGCGCGACAATCGTAATATCATCTGATATGGTTCTTGCCAGCTGTTCTAATAATGCAAGACCGTAAGCATCTATCCCATCATCATTCGTAATTAAAATTTTCATGACTTTTAAACTCAATTTATGTGCATACTATAGATGATTAGACCAAATAATATTATCCTTAAATAGGATATTCTCCTGATAAAATATGCTGTATTAATCACCCAATTTTATCAGTTCCCATATAGCTATGAAGCGCTTCGGGTAGCAGTATACTGCCATCTTTTTGCTGTCCATTTTCCATGATAGCAACCATACATCTGCCGACAGCAAGCGCAGATCCATTTAGAGTATGAACAAATTCAGTTTCTTTCTGCCCAGCTCGTCTAAACCGCGCATTCATGCGCCTTGCTTGAAAAGGCCCGCAAGTAGAACAAGATGATATCTCCCTGAAGCGCCCCTCACCTTCATCTTGTCCAGGCAACCAAACTTCAATATCATTTGTTTGACGCGCTGAAAATCCAGTATCCCCTGAGCATAATTTTACCACACGATAAGCAAGTTTTAATCGGTTAAGTACCGTCTCAGCAACAGACGTCATTCTGTCTAATTCTGCATCCGATTCATTAGGATCAGTAATAGAGACAAGTTCCACCTTAGAGAATTGATGTTGTCGTATCATGCCTCTTGTATCACGCCCTGCAGAACCTGCTTCAGAGCGAAAACACGGTGTGTAAGCTGTCATTCTTAATGGTAATCTGTCCACATCTAAAATCTGGTTGGCAACCATATTTGTAAGCGGCACCTCAGCTGTTGGAATTAACCACCGACCATCTGTGGTTTTGAATAGATCATCTTCAAATTTTGGCAGCTGTCCTGTTCCAGTCATTGTCTTAGAGTTGACTAAGGCTGGCGGCAGATACTCTGTATAACCAAATTCTGAGGTATGTATATCAAGCATGAATGAAGCAAGCGCACGCTCTAACTTAGCCATCTGACCTGATAAAACAACAAATCTTGCACCTGATATTTCGGCTGCTGCCTCAAAATCAAGACCCTTAGTTATCTCGCCAAGAGCTACATGATCCCTTGGCGTAAATTCAAATTTTGGGATATCGCCTACTTGCCGTAACAGCACATTATCTTCTTCGCTCGCACCGTCTGGCACATTATCATCCAAAAGATTCGGCATCGAGAATAAGCTAGCATTTATCTGGCCTGCAAGTTTATGTTCTTCACTTTCTAATTCTGGTATTTTCTGTTTAATAGAGGCAACTTCGGCGATAAGCTCATCCGCATCTCCGCCTGAAGATTTCAATACGCCTATCTGTTTAGATGACTCGTTTCTGCGAGCCTGAAGCGCCTGCAACTCTGTCTGCAATTTGCGTCTTTTCTCGTCTAAACTTAGAATTTGGACAGATGGGGATTCTAGTCCCCTGCGTTGCATTATTCGATCAAATTCTGCGGCATTTTCACGAATAAATTTTATATCATGCATTTAATTTTCTCCTAAGCATGAGTGACATCCAATTAATCATTTGTTTCTTCATACGCGCTTTTTTTATTCAAAAAGCGAGCCGCTATGATTGAGAACTCATACAAAAGAATGACTGGGATAGCCAACATTATCTGAGAGATTACGTCAGGCGGTGTTAAAATGGCAGCCGCAACAAAGGCTATTAATATAGCATATTTGCGATTTCGGGCTAAACCTTTCGGGGTGACAATGCCAGCCTTTGTTAATAATAACAAAATAACCGGCAATTCAAATGAAACACCAAAAGCAAACATAAGCCTCATCACCAAGCTTAAATATTCACTTATTCTTGGTTCAACCTCAATGGGGAGTGTGCCTTCCCCGCCAACCATTTCAAAAGATAAAAAGAATTCCCATGCAAGGGGTATTACAAGATAATACACCATGGCTGTACCCATCGCGAACAAGATAGGCGTTGCAAGCAAAAAGGGCATAAAGGCGGAGCGCTCATTTCGATATAAGCCAGGCGCAACAAACCGCCATACCTGAAGCAGAATCAGAGGAAAGGTAATAGAAATTGAAATAAAGAACGCTACTTTCACTTGCGTGAAAAACCCCTCATGCAATCCTGTAAATATCATTCGCCCGCCGCGTTCAGCCAATATTTCAGCTAACGGAGCCTGCAACCAGAAATAAACATAATCAGCGGCGTTGAATGAGCCCTCGCCAAAGGGTCTTATAAAACAGAGTAGAAACAATACCACAAAAGCAATAAAAATGATGCCAATACGGTTACGCAGTTCTGTTAAATGATCCATGAGAGACATGGATGCAAGCTCTTCATCCTTGTTAGATGTCAAATCTACCCCTCCTTCACAGAAGTGGCATCTTTGGTCTTATCATAGACTTGTTTTAAGTCTGTTTCTAATTCCTTGCCAACAGACTTTATATCTTTGGTTACACTGTCATCAAACATTTCAGAGATTTCTTCAAAGTCACCAGATTTAGCATCTTGAAGTACCTTTTTTACGTCCTTTAGATCTTCATCATCTGCCATTTCTTGCAAACTTCTTGAAAACTCAGATGACATCCGACGCGCCTGTGAGGTAAATTTTGTAAAGGCACGCAAAACTTTGGGCAGATCCTTTGGTCCAACTACGAGAACCAAAACAAAAGCAACCACCAAAAATTCTTGCCATCCGAAATCAAACATAAATTAACCTAGACCTTGGAATTAAAACAATGCGCAACCATGCTTGGATATCGTAACTTATTTTTTTGCAGCTTTTTTCTGGGCTGATTTTTTAGGAGCTGTTTTCTTTGAGGCTGTTTTCTTTGCAGCTACCGTTTTTGATGTTTTTTTCTTAGGAGCAGATTTTTTAGCGGTTGTATTTTTGGCTCTAACAGCTGTTTGTTTTGGTGCGGGCTCATCACCCTCTTCAATGTAGACTGCATCTGCCGCCTCATCACTCACACCAGAGGCATCATCAGTGGCATCACCGTCTTTCATACCTTTTTTAAAGTTCTTTAATCCCTTACCGAAATCACCCATAATACCAGAGATTTTCCCAGGTCTTGCAAATAAGATTAGTACAACTGCAAGTACCACAAGCCATTGCCAAAGACTAAATGCACCCATTTTGAATACTCCCTTTTAAATTTTTATTACCCATTAAATGTTAACTGATAAATCAATTACGATAATGTGTTTATGTAAAAACTACCTGATTAGAACGCGCCTAATTGTTTATATCGTCATCGATGAATAAATTACAGAACTTTATTTCAAGGCCACGCAAATTTTAAGATAATACGCTATCAAGAACAAAACAAATATTCTTATCTATTTTGCTCTGGAAAAACAAACATCTGTTCTGGGTCAATTTCAACAAACACATTTTTTCCTGTCTCAAACCAACTTAATCCAGGAATTCGGGCGTGTAAATGTAGCTCAGAGCTTCCGATAGGTACCGATAAGTGAACAAGCGAATTTTTTCCAAGAAGATGCGTTTCTACAACAGAAGCCTTAGCGCCTTCTGATTTTGGGGATAAATGAAGACCTTCATGTCTTACTACGATTTGCACTTTCGTGCCATCCTCAAATTCATTTGCATCATACACTCCAAAAACAGTGTCAATCTTACGGTTCTGAACTGTTGCTGGTATATGATTAACTTCTCCAAAAAATTCAGCTACAAATCTATTTTTCGGACGGCAATATAAATCTATTGGCCGCCCCTGTTGTACTTCTTTCCCCTTATTCAAAACAAGAATTCTATCTGACATGAACATTGCTTCTTCAGCATCATGTGTGACCATCAAGGCAGCTGTATTCGTGTCTCTTAAAATATGAAGCATTTGATCGCGAACGCGCTCTCTTAGCCTGCTATCCAAACCACTAAAAGGTTCATCTAACAAAATTATCGGCGGGTTTGGAGCCAATGCACGTGCAAGAGCAACACGTTGCTGCTGCCCGCCTGATAATTCATGAGGATATTTATCCCCAAGCTCTTCTATATCAAGCTCACGCATCAAATCAATTACGCCGCTTACATCTTGGGTAGATTTGCGAGGCAGACCAAATAGAATATTCAGCATAACAGTTAGATGGGGGAATAATGCATAAGATTGAAACACCAATCCAACCCCCCTATCTTCTGGTGATAAAACAAAGTCTGGGGATGATATTACACGGCCATCTAATTTAATCTCACCAGCATCAGGCATCTCTAGCCCAGCTGCCAGCCTTAATAATGTAGTTTTACCACAGCCTGATGGCCCAAGTAGAGAGACAACCTCATTTGAGTGAATATTAAATGAAATATCATTGATAATTTGCGCTGTTTCATAGCGATGTGAAATATGTTCAAACGAAATCATTGTGAATGCACCTGTTCATACCTCTTTATGTTCACTCTCATAAACTTCCTCTAATTCATCCCAATCATTTGATAAATTTTGAGCTTTCAAGTCTATCTCATCTTCTTCAAATAACAGCGCGCCATCTTGCGCGTCAATATTTTGCGAGTCTATTGCATCTAATGTATCTGGGGATAATTCTTGTTCCCCTAACCCACCAATACTCTGTCCCTTTCGAAGTAAGCCTGCTGATTTAAGCTCATCCATACCTGGTAAATCATTCAATTCTTGTAGGCCAAAATAATCAAGAAAATTAGTAGTGGTTCCCCAAGTAAGAGGTCTTCCTGGGGTGCGCCTGCGACCGCGCGGTTTAATCCAATCTAACTCTAACAATATATCAATCGTGCCTCTGGATAGGCTTATTCCCCTGATTTCTTCAATTTCTGCGCGTGTTATGGGTTGATGATAGGCAATGATGGACAGAACTTCCATTGCTGCCCGTGATAGGGGCCGCTCTACTGGGCGCTCTATATTTAACCTTGCTGCAACATCACGGTGGGTTCTAAACGCGTAATGGTTACCGCCAAGTTTTTGTAACTCAACACCGCTTGCATCTGCGTATCTATGTTGAATTAGTTCTATAATTTCATCCACATCAAATTCACCAATATAGGGCGCTAATTCCTGTGACGATACAGGTTTAACAGAAGCAAATATAAAGGCCTCTATTACCCGTGCTATTTCTAATTTACTCATTAAATCAGTCATTTTGCTCTCTTTTTGAACGCAGCAATATAGGTGAGAATTTAGTTTCCTGTTTAATATTGGCATATCCTTCTTTAACAAGTTCAAGCGCAGCCCCAAAATGAGCCGCCACTGCAGAACGATATTGTGGCGCCTTTTTACTTATATCCGGAAGAAAACTCTCTAATTCTGCCCATTCAGGCATAGAAGGAATTAATTCACGAAGACGAATAGCTGCTTCCTGAACAGAAAATAGCTTAGTTGCTATAACCGTTAATTTTGTTTCATTCTCGGCCGAGCGAATATCAGCGTATGCTTTTAGTAAATCATAAAGATTAGCGGTAAAGGTCACCTTATCAGACATTAAAAACTGGTCTGGCATTCCGCGTACAAGTCTGGATTTATGAAGTTTGGGCAGTTGCATTAACCGTTTGGATGCGGTTTGCATCGCTTCCAAGCGAAGCAGCTGAAACCGCAATGCATCTGTCATATCTATGACTTCGCTTGCAACTTCAGGGTCTGGTTCTGGCAGTAATAATCTGGATTTAAGATAGGCAAGCCATGCTGCCATAACCAAATAATCTGCTGCAATTTCAAGATCTAATGTTTGCGCTGATTCAATAAATTCAAGATATTGTTCGGCAAGTGGAAGAATAGCAATGCGTGTTAGGTCAACCTTTTGCTCACGCGCCAGAGATAATAGCATATCTATGGGGCCTTCATACCCCTCTAGGTTCAAGAAAAGCGATAATTGTGACGCAGATTCGTCGCTTGATTCTAGCGTAAAGTCTTCTGTTTGCATTAAAGTTCTTGCCTAATTTTTCTTACAATACAATCTTGCCCAGCTGATTTTAATAAGTCACAGGTAGATAGAGCAAGTGTTTCATTAAGTGGCTGAGTGATAACCCGCCAATATATACCAGATGAGCCAGTATCAATTTTTGTTACTTCTAACATGATACCATCTAGTCTGTTTTTATGCTTTTCCATAAGAATAGCGGCTTGTTGCTTAGCCTTTTCCTGTTTTGCGAATGCTGCTAGCTGAACTTTATGAGTTTTTTTACCTGCGATTTGTTTAGGTGGTTCTGGCTTAGGAACAGGGGCTATAATCGGTGCATCCTTTACTTGCTTGTCTTCTATGACTTCACCTATGACTTCACCCTGTTGGCTAGTATTATTATCATCTATTACAGAAGTAAGATTAATTTGGTCTGCGCTTGATTTCGGCTCTAAAGCGGTTTCCTGCGCTGAGTTGCTTGATGCAATTTGTGTATTATCATTTGAATTTTCCAACAAATCATTTGGCAAATCATTTGGCAAATCATTTGGTGTTTCATCTGGCAAATCATCTGGCAAATCATTTGGTGGTCGTGCGTCAGGCTGCTGCTCGTCTTGTGGTACATCACCCTCTATTTGAAGGGCTACTGGCGGTAATTCAGGTGCTGCATCTGGCAGTCGTAATTTTTCAGACTGGTTATCATTTTCTGAAAGACCCTCTAAAATCTCAAGAACTAGGGAGTCTTGATGCGGGATTACTTTGCCTCCGCGATCTTCAGGCTTAAATTTAAACGGCGTTTTATCTGCCCTCAAAACAGGTAACTCTTGGGTAGTGCCTGATTGCAAAGATAGCCAAAAGCCCCCACCGGCAATGCCGATCGCTAACACAATAAACCCGATTAAAATAACTAATCTGAAGGATGTTTTTTGCTTTTCTGGATCTGTCCCAGACATGTTATTACATTTCCTCTACTGCAGTTATGGAAAGCAGATTTAACCCTGATTTAAGAACCTGCGCTGTTGTTTCTACCAATAGCATTCTTGCATGTGTTAATTCATCATCTGTATCATGAATAAATTTTAAATCGTGGTTTTCTCTACCTGCATTCCATAATCCATGAAAAACTGCTGCAAGTTCCATTAAATAAAACGCAATGCGATGTGGCTCACAGTGATGGGTTGCAGCCTCAACTTGCTTTGGCCAGCTAGCAAGCTGTTTTATCACTCGAATCTCAAAAATATCTGTAAGTAAGGATAGATTAGGCGTGCCAGATGGCTTTTGGTTTTGGCGAAGTACAGATTTTGCACGCGCATGGGCATACTGAACATAAAAAACAGGGTTTTCTCTGCTTTTTTCCGTGACTTTTGCATAATCAAATTCAAGGGGTTGATCATTGCGCCGTGTCAGCATGACAAATCGCATTACATCTGCACTAACGGCATCTATCACATCACTTAAGGTTACAAATGTACCTGCGCGTTTTGACATTTTGACAGGCTTTCCTTTATCAAGAAGCGAGACAAGACCACATTGTTTAACCTGCAACCTATCTTGTTTGCCTGACATTGCTTGAACTGCGGCTGTCATTCTTTTTACATAACCGCTATGATCAGCGCCAAGCACGTCAATAAGCTTGCCATCTGTTCTCTCTAGCTTATCATAATGATACGCCACATCAGATGCAAAATAGGTCCAGCTATCATCTGATTTCTGGAGCGGTCTATCGACGTCATCACCAAAATCTTTGGATCTGAATAATAATTGTTCTCTTGGCTCCCAATCTTCATCAAGCTTGCCTTTTGGAGGCTCAGGTTTGCCACGGTAAATTAAATTATCGCTCTGAAGTTTTTGTATTGCTGAAGCTACTTTGCCTTCTTTTACAAGTTGATTTTCAGAGGAATAAATATCCATCACGATACCAAGTCGTGCCAGATCCTTCCTGATAGATTGCATCATTAAATCAACAGCTATAGGGCCAATTTTCTCTATAATTTCATCTTCTGAAAGCTGTTTTAAACTATCCCCATAATTATCTGCTAGATACTGACCTACTTCAATTAGGTAATCGCCAGGATAGAGTCCGGCAGGTATAGCCTCTAATGCTTCGCCTAATGCTTCACGATATCGAATAAAGGCAGATTGTGACAAGGTCGTAATTTGCGATCCTGCATCATTAATATAATATTCGCGTGTTACATTATAGCCGCTGAATTGCATTAAATTTGCAAGCACATCTCCTAAAATAGCCCCTCTTGCATGTGCTGCATGTAATGGTCCTGTTGGGTTAGCAGACACAAATTCAATATTAACATTCTGACCAGAACCAATCGTGTTTTTTCCATAATCATCACCGCTATTTAGGATAGAGGCGATTTCTTCTGCCCATCTTGATTTATCAAGTCTTATATTAATAAATCCAGGTCCAGCAATTTCAGTGGATAAAACCGATGGCGTGTTTTGTAGCTCTGTTGCAAATAATTCTGCTAATGCTTTTGGAGATTGTTTTAAGGGTTTAGCCAGAACCAATGCAGCATTCGATGCTAAATCGCCATGTGTCTCGTCGCGTGGCAACTCAACAACGCATTTCGATAAATCCATATCGATGCTAAAATTGTGGCGTTCGGCGAGTATCTGGTAACAAGACCGTATTATTTCTTCAAACTCTACGAAAATATTCATATTTTTTCCTTAACGGGAGATAGCACAAATAATCGGTCATGTTCCAGCATCGCTTCTCTATCTGTAAGGGAAGCAATATAATCCGCTATAATTCTAGCGTTGCTTAGGTCTGTATCATCCCCAACTGGTTTTTTGATAATTTTATGTTGCCAATAATTTGGAAGAAGTGCTGTATTTTGCAAGAATTCTGCACATAAATCCTTTAATAATTTCTGTGCTTTATTGGTCATTCTGTTCACTTTATAATGTCGCCACATATTCGTAAAAAGGAAAGATCTTATTTCAGATAATGCTTCTTTCATTACATCTGAGTGGCAAATAAGAGGATAGCCAGCACCGCGTATTTCATCTGGTGATTTTGGAGATGTTTTTTCAAGTTCGAGTGATGAGTGAACCAGCAAATCATTTACAAAGATGGATATTAGACGTCTTGTAAGTTCATTTGCAAATCTATCTGAGGGCAAATCAGGATATTCCCCTTTTATGGATGTTAGAATATTAGATATAATAGGCAAATCAGATAATTGTTTTACAGTGAATAATTCAGCGCGCAATCCATCATCTATATCATGCGATAAATAGGCAATATCATCTGATAGATTTGCAATTTGGGCTTCAGCACCAGCAAAGCTGTCTAACTTAAAATCATATAACCCATCAAGCATCTTTAATGTTGGTCTTTGATTTTTGCTAGATACGGGGCCGTTATGTTTTGCAATCCCCTCTAATGTTTCCCAAGATAAGTTTAAACCGTCAAAGCTAGCATATCGTTGCTCAATTTGACATAAAATCCGAAGCGTTTGCTCATTATGGTCAAAACCGCCAAAATTCTTCATTCCGTCTTGCAAAGCATTCTCGCCAGCATGACCAAAGGGTGTATGTCCTAAATCATGCGCAAGAGCGATAGCCTCCGCCAAATCTTCATTTAGCCTTAAGGAACGTGCTATGGTTCTGGCTATTTGGGCTACTTCAATGGAATGGGTAAGTCGCGTTCTAAAATAATCCCCTTCATGATACACAAAGACCTGCGTTTTATATTGCAAACGCCTAAATGCAGATGCATGGATAATTCTATCTCTGTCGCGCTGAAAATCTGTTCTTTTGAAATGTGCGTGCTCTGACGATATTTTCTCTGGAAATAAGCGCGGTTTTTGCATCGATACACACGCATAGGGCGCATAATTTATGAATGTCTGATCAGGATGCATAATAACTTTCGAATTTGTGTGATGGGTAAGTTCTAACTCTTATACTCCACGTTATACGATGCAGCAGGATTTAGAGCAAGTAACTACAACCTTGATTTACACGATTTAAAGAGTCATATTATGGTTATAACGTAACCTTCATAGGAATAGTGTGTTAATGACCCTTTCGTTAAATCTTACACAAGCTGCAGCAAAACGGATTGCGCATTTAAGTTCGTTTGAAAATGCGTCCTATTTCAGGGTGCGTGTAGATGGTGGGGGGTGCTCAGGTTTTCAATATAAGTTTGATTTTGATACCGAAAAACAAATTGATGATATTGAAATAAGCGCGCATGGCGTTACCGTTCTGGTAGATGATATGTCACAGGAATTTTTGCAAAATGCGGAGCTTGATTACGTAGAAGAATTGCTTGGGTCTTTTTTCAAAATATCCAACCCCAACGCGACTGCTTCGTGCGGTTGCGGAACCTCTTTTTCCGTTTAATGAGCCAACATCCCCTCGCCTATATAAAAGCTGGTCAACACCAATGAGAATTGCTAGTTGGAATGTGAATTCAATAAAAGCCAGGCTAGAGCATGTTTTAGCCTATTGTAAGGATGATAAGGCAGATGTGCTTTTACTTCAGGAATTAAAAACAACAGATGATAATTTTCCAAGACAGTCCTTTGAAGATATCGGCTGGCAGGTAGCATCACATGGTCAGAAAACCTATAATGGTGTTGCTATTCTCGCAAAACACCCCATCCAAGTAACACAAGTCGGGCTAGCTGGCGATGATAGTGATGAGCAAGCACGATATATAGAAGCCGAGATTGAAGGAATAAGGATTGCTAGCATTTATCTGCCAAACGGAAATCCATGCCCGGGGCCAAAATATGATTATAAGCTCGCTTGGATGGACAGACTTTTTAGCAGAGCTAAACATCTATTTAATCAAGAGATTCCAGTAGTATTAGCAGGCGATTTTAATGTCATTCCTCATCCTATTGATTGCTATGATCCGCCCTCTTGGCAAGAGGATGCTCTGTGTAGAGAAGAAACAAGATTAAAGTTTTATGCTATTTGCAATATTGGTTATCTAGATGCCTTGAGGCAAATTCACCCCAAGGGGGCTTATTACACATTTTGGGATTATCAGAGAGGGGCATGGCAAAAAGATAATGGCATTCGGATTGACCATCTTCTACTGTCCCCTGAAGCCTCCTGCAGGCTTGTCGACTGCAATGTTGACAGAAACCCAAGAGGGCTTGAAAAAGCATCCGACCATACCCCTATCTGGTGTGATTTAACTATTTAGCAAAATCATGTAGCTAAAATATTACCAATCATCTTGGGATTAATTCAAATTGTACCCTTCATGGGTTACAGCTCCTTTATTTGCAGAGCTTACAAGTTTTTTATACTTTGATCCAGCAGCAGACAAAAATAACGGCTCTCTTGGCTTCCATAAACGGCGTCTTGCTTCTAATTCTTCATTAGATAAATCAACTGATATTATATCCTCTTTGATAGTAATGGCGATGATATCCCCATCTTTGACGAGCCCAATAGGCCCGCCTAACGCAGCTTCTGGCCCGATATGACTAATGCAAAACCCTGAACCTAAATTAGAAAAGCGACCATCTGTGATTAAAACGACATTATCCAAAGTGCCCTGTGCTTGGAGAAGTAGTTGCGGAATAAACATCTCTTTCATTCCAGGGCCCCCTACAGGCCCCTCATATCGGATAAGAATAACATCACCATTTACATAAATATGCTTCTTAATAGCTTCAATTGCCGCCTCCTCACTATCAAAACATCGAAGCGGCCCCTTAAATTCTAGAATTTCTGAATTGCTTCTGTAAATTAACCCGCCTTCTGGTGCAAAATTTCCGGTTAATCCCGATAATCTCCTAGTATATGGTCTTGGGGTATATAGATTTGGGTTTTCAGGAAATTGAATGATATTCTGAGATTCTGGAACTGTGAGTTCTGCCAGATTTTCGGCAATCGTTTTACCTGTTATCGTCTTGCAATCTGGGTGAATAAGTCCGTGCTGTAATAATAGGCTCATTACTACAGGCACACCGCCAATTTGTTGAAACTCGTGAATAGAATAGGTTCCAGCTGGTTTTAGATCTGCAATATGTGGTGTTTTCTTGCAGATGTCCGTAATATCACTTTGTTCCAAATTTATACCGCACTCAAAAGCTATTGCCACAATATGAAGAATGGTACTTGTTGACCCACCAAGCGCTGTTAACACCGTAATCGCATTTTCGAATGCTTTTCGGGTTAAGATATCGCGAGGTTTAAGATTTGATTTCATTAAATCAGTTATAGCTATTCCAGATTGATAGGCAATTTCATCTCTTGCCATATCTATGGTTGGAACAAACGAGGCATTGGGAAGGGTCAGACCAAGCGCTTCTATCACACATGCCATATTATTAGCGGAATATTGCGCGGTTATCGAACCTGCTGAAGGCAGGCAATGAGCCTCTATTTCATGAAGTTCTCTATCGCTAATTTTGCCCGCAAATTGCTCTCCAATCGCCTTATAAAATTCTAGAATTGTACTATCACTTTTGCTCGAAGTACCTGCCATCATCGAGCCGCCAAACATCACGATAGATGGGATATTAATTCTAGCCATAGACATTACCATTGCCGCAAGGGAAATATCACACCCTGCAAACCCAATGAGCGCATCAAACTTGTGTGAGAGTGCGGTTAACTCGATCGTATCTGCTATTATTTCTCTGTTAATCAGTGAAGATTTGGCCATATTGCCAGATAATAATATCTCATCTGACAAGGCTGTAGCCGTAAATTCGCGTGGCGTGCTGTTATTATCTCTTATGCCTCGCTTTGCTTCTTGTGCTTGTTGTGCAAGGCCTATATGGCTTGGCGATAATTCACTCCAGCTGGTAACAATGCCTATAAATGGCTGTTCAATCTCAGTTGTACTCAACCCCATTGCATAGCTGGCAGCACGTGCAAGAGGCGTTTTGGTATTAAATAAGTGTTTTTCTAACTTTTTGGCTTTGCGTGTCACCCGCACTATTTACCATTAATTATTCAAAATTCTTTAATTTTTATATTTGTTTACAGGCTTAAAGCCTGAAAATTCTGGCTGTCTTGGATCGCACACAAACAAATCGCTATTTGGGTGCATGCCCGCACCATATATGGCAGAAACAGCCGATTTACGCATTCTGTTTAGCAAACGCGTATCAGCACGTCCTACAAATGGATGAGCCCCTGTATTATCATCCACCTCCCTATTCCATTTATCAAGCCTTGCTTTCACTATATTTGGGTCTTGTAGCTGTTTACAATTAATCTCATTACTAGTGAGGCTTACCTCTATAATATCGCCATTTTCAATCAGCGCAATCGGCCCTCCTACAGCAGCCTCTGGACCTACATGACCTATTACCAAGCCAACAGAACCACCAGAAAAACGACCATCTGTCATTAATCCCACAACAATATTTTTATCACGGCAAATGGCGGTTATCCTTGAGGTGGAGTCTAGCATTTCTGGCATTCCAGGACCCCCAACAGGACCCTCATAGCGAACAACAATCATATCATTATTTTCAAGCTCATTTGGTGTCGCATCCAAGAATTTGAGAAGCTCTTCTTCGCCATTAAATACTCTTGCAGAACCGTTAAATAAATTATTGTCAAGACCGCCCTCTACCCCTGCTAATTTTAAAACAGCACTAAATTCTGGGGATAGATTTCCGCCAAGTAAGCGCAGACCGCCTGTTTGTTTAAATGGTTTTTCTACAGAATATATAACATCTCCATCTGGTTTATTTGGAGATAGGCTATCAACCTGTTCAGCAAGTGTCATACCAGTGCATGTCATCACATCGCCTTTTAGAAGACCGGCATCTAATAAATCTTTAACAAACACCTGTATCCCGCCTCTATCATCAATATCTACCATTGAATATTTACCAAATGGCCTTGCATTCACAATCACAGGAACAACATTATCTGAAAGGTGGTTAAATTCATCAGCACTCATAATGTCCTGATAGAAATCTTTATACCCTGCTGCTCTTGCTATTTCTGGAGCATGAAGCATTACATTTGTAGAACCTCCAACCGACATAGCAACAATAATTGCATTCCGGATAGAATCCCGATTAACAATATCTCTTGGTGTAATATTATTTTTAATTAAGTTTGAGAGGTAGGCAACTAATTCACTTGGGAATTGTTCAATGCGCTTAGGGTCTTGTGAGGCTGGAGAGACCATATGCAATGGCTCCATTCCAACAACACCTAGAAATGTTTGCATTGTATTATAGGTAAACATTCCGCCACAACTGCCATATCCAGGGCAGGATTCTAGCGATATTCTACGTTTTAATTCCGCATCATCGCTTCCCGCAATCTGATAGCTACTGATAATGTCGATTGCTTCTCCATTCTGCGAGTCTCTCCCAGGTCGGATAGAGCCATCTGACATAATAATAGCAGGCCGGTTATGTTCCAGTACCGCAGCCAATGTTCCAACTGGCGGTTTATCACATGCCACAACGCCAATTAGACCTTCAAGGCCAGTAGCACTTAAATGTTCACATAATGAATCGTTCGTTACTTCCCTTCCAATTAGGGAGTAACGCATTTCCTTGGTGCCGTTGCGAATTCCATCTGAAGTTGCAACTGTGAATTCTGGTTGAACAAGCCTATATCTCATTTGGCCTTCTGATGTGCCTACCTGTGCCCGCAACGCATCATGAATAGCTTGAACTTTACTTAACACACCAATATAACATTGAGAATCACCCTTATTTCCAATCACCCCAATAGATGGCTCATGAATTAGCTCAACATCAGTTCCTAATTCTCGTGCAATGCCATATGTCTGTGAATTTCTTCCAGGGTTATTATCAATAAGAACGGTGCGTGAATTTTTAATCATTTTATATAAACCTTTGGGAATATCTTTATCTAATATTTATGGTCTCAGCCAAGTCGTCTCAGCGCTGTTTGAAGTGCTTCAACCCTACCCTGCTCAGAGCTAAGTCGCTTTTTATTTTCTTCTATTACATGACTAGGCGCTTTACTAATAAAGCCTTCATTTGATAATTTCTTAGAAATCTTATCAATTTCAGTCTGTGATGCAGAAATTTCTTTATTCAAACGGGCTGCCTCAGCCTCAAAATCCAATATGCCCTCAAGAGGTAGCGCAATATCAAAACCATGTAAGTTTGAAATCGCTGTTTCTTTTGGAAATTCATCTTGTGTAATTGAAAAATTCTCAATTCTTGCCAGTTTCAGAAGAGAAATTTCCATAGATTCAATTACGCCTATCTGGGTGGTAGATGCAGACCTTATCAAAAGCTGAGGCTTTGATGATAGCGGTATATTCATCTCCGACCTTACGGCTCTTATCTCTGTTATTAGGTCTATCACCATTGATAGCTGGGTATCGCCTGACCCTAAATTTGTTGGGGTTGGAAGCGATGCGGTAATAAGCAGATTATCTGATTCGAATATCTGCTTATTGAGCTCTTCTGTAATGAAGGGCATGATTGGATTGAGAAGCTGCATTGCCTGATACAACACAAAAGGAGCTATTTTTCTAGTTTCCTGAGATACATCAAGGTCAGGTTTAATAAACTCTATGTACCAATCACAATATAAATTCCAAATAAAGTGATATAATTTATCTGCTGCTTCGTTAAATCTATAACCGCTAATAGCATCACCAAAAGAAGTAATAATTGTATCAAGCTCGTGTAATATCCATTTATTTACAGGTAGCGTGACGTTTTCTGGCCTCTGAGGCACCCCCGTTAGGGAATGAAATTCAAGAAAGCGAGCCGCATTCCATATTTTTGTTGCAAAATTGCGATAACCCTCAATTTTTGTTTCTGATAACTTTAAATCGCGCCCTTGTGCTGCCATTGCGGTAAGTGTGAACCGCAACGCATCAGAGCCATATTTCTGTGTTAAATCAAGTGGGTCAAGAACGTTTCCCTTTGATTTGGACATTTTTTGCCCATGCTCATCACGCACTAATGCATGAATATAGACATCTTTAAACGGGACTTCTCCGTCCATAAAATGCATGCTCATCATCATCATTCTAGCAACCCAAAAGAAAATAATGTCAAAGCCAGTAACAAGCACATCCCCTGGATAATATTTTGCTAACTCAGAGGTAGAGTGAGGCCAGCCTAAGGTAGAAAAAGGCCATAAAGCTGACGAAAACCATGTATCAAGAACATCTTCATCACGGTGAAGCTCAACATCCCTGCCATAATGTGATTTTGCGGATTTTTGTGCCTCTTCTTCGGTTTCCTCAACAAAAGCAATTCCATCTGGTCCATACCAAGCTGGAATCCGGTGTCCCCACCATAATTGCCTTGATACACACCAAGGCTGAATATTATGCATCCACTCAAAATAGGTTTTTTCCCAATGCTGGGGAACAAACCGAGTCTTTCCAGTCTCAACAGCCTTAATAGCGGGCTTTGCAAGTGTTTGCGCATCCACATACCACTGATCCATAAGCCACGGTTCTACAATCACTCCAGAGCGATCCCCATGCGGCACAGAATGCTTGTTTGGCACCACCTCTCCTAATAATCCAAGAGCGTCTAATTCTTCTAAGATTTGTTTTCTGGCAACAAATCTATCAAGACCCCTGAACCGTTCAGGTGCCGTTTCATTAATACAAGCATGCGCATCAAATATATTCATGAGTTCTAATTTATGCCTGCGCCCTACTTCAAAGTCATTGAAATCATGGGCAGGTGTGATTTTTACAGCGCCTGTTCCTTTTTCCATGTCAGAATAGCTATCCGCAATGATAGGAATTTCTCTATTTACGAGTGGCAGCATGACCGTTTTGCCAACAAGATGGGTATATCGCTCATCTTCTGGGTTCACAACAACAGCCATATCCCCAAGCATTGTTTCTGGCCGTGTTGTAGCAACGGTAATAAATTTTGTTGGATCAGAAGCAAGCGGATATCGCAGTGACCACATATTGCCATCTACATCCTTCTGCTCAACTTCAAGGTCTGAAATAGCTGTCTGTAATTTTGGATCCCAATTCACCAATCTCTTATCACGATAAATAAGATTTTGTTTGTGCAACGCCACAAAAACTTTATTCACGGCCTGTGAGAGGCCTTCATCAAGCGTAAACCTGCTTCTAGGCCAGTCAGGGGTAATCCCAAGATGGCGCTGCTGATGAATTATACGACCGCCTGATTTAGACTTCCATTCCCAAACCTTTTCAATAAATTTATCACGGCCAAGATCACGCCTATTCACATTTTCATCTGCTAGTTGGCGTTCTACAACCATTTGTGTGGCAATGCCGGCATGGTCCATTCCTGGCTGCCACAACACATCTCTGCCTGTTTTGCGATAAAACCGGATTAATACGTCTTGCAAAGTAAAGGTAAGCGCATGTCCCATATGAAGCGAGCCAGTTACATTTGGAGGCGGCATCATAATTGTATAGGGCGTTGTAGAATCATCAGGGGCACATGCAAAAGCGCCAGCCTCCTCAGATGCCTCATACCATTTACGCTCTATCAAACTAGGATTATAGGTTTTCTCTAACATTCAAACATTCTACTTTAAGATACATATAATAAAGAGTTTTTATTGCTCTGGCTGAGCATATTTAAGCACAGATATAATTGAGCCGACTTCAGGTCCTGGCACCTCTAGCGCTTCTAGTGGAATGAGTGCATCGCCTACCCCTAAATTCTGAGCGGTAAGAGCCCCTATTGATTGAAGCAGCTGGTATCCTGTTAATAACACAGAATGACTAGCTCGCAACTCTCGTAGCTTTGCATTTTTCAAATCATCTTCCGAATCCAATTGATCCAAGAACGTCTTATTGCCAAATTCTACTTCTGTTTTGGTAGCATCTACTACTAATTGATATGCCTCAACCTCTGCTGTAGATGCTTTGTGTTGTATCTTGGCGGCAACATGGTTTCTAAAGCCCGCACGCGCTGCAAGACCAATAGAGCGCTTGACTTCATCGCGCTGATATTGCGCTGACATCACATCAGATATAAGCTTTTGGGTTTGCGCCATTGTTGATGGCGTCACTAAAATTGGAACAGATACAGAAATATTAGCAGAAAGCTCGTTCCCATCAGATGCAGCAATGCCGCCTGTATTTTGTTTCTTTGCTGAAAGAGATAAATCAACAGAAGGTCCTAATGCTTTAACTAAGATTTCTTGTTGAATAGCTGCAAGTCTCTGTGTTGCTGTTGCAAGAAACAAATTGGGGTGATTTTCATAAGCAAGGTTCTCGCTAAGCTGGACTTTGACAGGAATTAAATCAGGCAGTTTTGGCGTTGCAAGCTGCTCTGGAAGAACGCCAATAAGCGATTCATATTCCTCAACAGCGGTTTGATAGCCGGCCTTTGCAGATATTAAATCCGAGCGCGACGTTGACCTCTTTGAGGTCGCTAATGCAAGATTAGCCAACGTTGATACACCTGCTTCTACTCTTAATTCCTCTGCATTAGTTTGTTCTGTTAGCCTCTCAAAATTACTCTGATGTAAATCCACTTCCTCCTGAGATAAAATCACAGCCAGATAGGATTGAATAAGAGAGATAAGAACAGATTGTTCAGCAGTAGAATAGCCTGCTTTGGCGATATCAATAGAAATAGCGGCAGCATCCTGCTTTGCCTTAGTCTCACCAAAATTATATAATTGTTTTGTAAAGGTTATGGCGCCTGAAAGGGTTGATGAGCCATACGCATCATCGCCATCATTTGGGCGCTCATAGAATGCCTGATTTTGAGAAATAGAGGCCCGCCCATAAAAATCCTTATCGCTACCAGCAATTATTAATTCCTGACGAGCGGAGAGATAATCTTGCCTTGATTCTCGAAGCGCATTGGAATTAGTTATCCCTAAACGCAAAGCCTCTTCAAAATTATCAGCTTGCACAGAACTAGAATAGCCAAACAGGAATGCTATCGATAAAAAAACGTGTACCATAATGCTAGTCTTGTTTGTTTTGCTTGTTACAAACACGTTATATTCCTTTCCATCTTGGGTCCATCTTGGGTCCATATCAGTCTGCGCCTTTTTGCACCTTTTTGCATCATATTGATTAGGCATTTATTAAAACTGAAATTCTGGCTTTTCTTTAAATTCTTCTAATGTTGGAACCTGCGCGTTAAACAAACAAGTCCTTGAAAATTTATCGCCAGAACGCATCCATGAGCTAGCTTCGCCAGCAGCAGTACTTTCAGATCTGTAAATAGACACAAGTTTACCATCAACAGCAAGCTGATTTAAAATACTATTCGGAACACAGCTCACACCGCCATCGATAAGAATAGCATTGTAGGGCGCCTCTTTACTATAGCCATCTTGTAGTCGCTCCTTAAATAAGACCGTGTTGGTAATGTCTAGCTGCGCTAAATTACTTTCCGCTTTTTGGATGAGAGGCGCGCGTGATTCAATACCAATCACAGAAGTGACCATTTTTGAGATAATCGCGGCGCTATATCCTGTACCAACACCAATAATCATCACATTATCAGATAGCGTTAATTCAAGTGATTGTACCAATCGTGCCAATACCATTGGCTCCATCAAATATCTTCCATTACTAAGAGGTAAATCCTCATCAATATAGGCAATATCCCGCATTGATTTTTGAACAAATAATTCCCTCGGCGTTTCAGAAAACGCAGATAAGACTAACTCATCAATAACCTTATTCGGCCTAATTTGGCTTTCCAGCATAATTTTTCTTGCTTGGTAAAATGATTGTTCGTTCATTTTTCAACTCGTAATCGATGGGTGGAGAAATATCTAAAAAACTTATAAGACGATAGCGAACACAATTCAATCACGGTTTTTAGCCAAATCAGTTAAAATATAATTTTTTTGTTTTATAAAAACATCAGATATGAATAATAAATTGGCTCAATAAAAAAAAACTGACCCTAAAGGAGAAGGGTCAGCTTTAACATAATACAGAAATTTAAGTAGCGGTATTTTTATTCCGCTGCCGTTTTGTTTTTTCGTGAATCATTAGTAGCAGCTGTTACCACGGGCATGACTTTCTCTGCTACAAGTATCATAGAGCGTCTTGCTAATTCAGGAGAAGCCCAGTCTTTACCAGCATATAACAGCGTTCCAAACTCGCCAACCTCATCCTGAAACTCAAGGATTTCATCTGTTACTTTATCAGGTGTGCCCCAGACGATAAGCTTATTACACACATCTTCTAATGTTACCTCGTCATCTGGCTGTTCCCGATAGGTTTTGAAAAGCTCAAGCCTGTTATGCTTGCGCATTTTTGTCAGTAATTGGTTATAATAGAAAACGTATGGGCTATCTGGTCCTAATGCATATTCTTTTGCAGTAGCCAAATCATCCGCAACAAATACAGATTTAGCAACACGCCAATTAGCTGGATCTGCTGGTCTTCCAACGCGCTGGCACCCCTCAACATATTTAGGCCAATGTGTTTTTACCCATTGTGGCATTAGGAAGTTAGCACTAATCGGCTCCCACCCTCGCGCTGCTGCCTCTGTCACGCCTCGTGAAAACGGCGCAACTGCTGTCACGACGATCGGCGGATATGGTTTTTGCAATGGCTTTGACATGATACCTTGACCGATATCTGTCAGAGACGTTCTTTCAGTCGTAATATTCCAGTATTTACCCTCAATATTGTAAGGTGCTTCTGATTCCCAGATTTTAAGAACTGTATTAATCCCCTCTAAGAACATTTCGTTCTTATCATTATCCAAAGTCCCGAATACTTCTGCATCAGAGGCCAATCCGCCAGGAGAAATTCCAAAGTTTAACCTGCCATCAAGCATGTGGTCTAGCATGGCTATTTGACCTGCAACATGGGCAGGATGAGAGTTAGGAAGATTTACGGTTCCTGTTCCAAGTCGAATTTGTTTTGTCTCTGCTGCTAGTGAAGCAACAAACATCGCACAAGAGGTAATGTTTTCCGCTGCGTCAGTTACGTGCTCGCCGACATAAGCTTCAGAAAACCCCAGCTCATCTGCAAGTAAAAATGCCTCCCTATCTTCTTTCAGACTAACACGCCAGTCCTTATCAACTGGGTGAATTGGCATTGTGAAAAAACCGATTTCCATTTTTTAAGCTCCTCAAATAATTAAGCTGGTTGTTATCTCACCCTAATATAGGTTGGACATTGTTCAAAATAAAATAATATTATTTTACATATAGTATTATTTTTTATTATACCTTAGAGAACCGTATTTTTTTCAAATGGTGGCAGACATGATTTCATTACGCCAGCTTAATTCTCTTATAGCTGTTTATGAAGAGGGCTCCTTTACCGCTGCTTCAGAACGCGAGAATGCAACCCAATCTGGTATCTCTCAGCATATAAGTGCGATTGAAAAAGATTTAGGCATTGCTTTATTCACCCGTCATTCAAATGGCGTAACCCCAACGACCCTCTGTCATAGCTATTATCAAAAATCTATCGAGGCTATACGCACCCTTCGAATGGCAGAACAAGAGGCTATGAATGCTGGCAAGGGTCTTGCGGGCCGCGTGAATGCTGGATTGATGCCTTCTTTTACGCGTGCTGCACTTGCGCCTGTATTAAATGAAATATCTATCACCCACCCGCATATTGAAATTAGCGTAATCGAATCATATAGCGGAAGCCTTACAGATATGGTTCGATCAGAGGAGCTTGATTTTGCCTTGGTGCCAGTGGTAACCGGCACTCCTGGTATTCGCTATAGTCATTTGGTACGTGACAGAGAAGTTCTTGTATCATCCCCATCATTCGGGTTTGAGCAAGGCAAAGAAGTTTCGTTAAAAAACCTAAGCCCATTAAATATAGTCCTTCCAACCAAAGCAAATATTCGCAGATTAAAGTTGGAGGATTATTTCACCGCGCATTCCATTAACATATCAAAGATAATGGAAATGGATTCTATGATGGGCACTTTAGAGCTGGTAGGTGCAACACAATGGGTCACAATCCTTCCCTACCTTATCTGCGTACCTGATATGACATCTAATGCAAGACATATTAACCCGATAGTTGATCCGAATATCTATTCCGATTTTGTAATTATAGAACCGCTTGGACGCTCATTATCCCCGCAAGCAACTTACTTCCTGAAATTGCTTCAAGAAAAAATAACCTCCCTCGCATGGCAAGATAGCTAATAAAATAACACAAACCTAAACCACGAATCTTGATCACAAATCTCGATTAGCCTTACCGTAAAGAGATTCTAGCCTATCTTGCCTAATGCCCTTAACACCCGTTCAGGTGTCATTGGCATTTGCCACATTCCACAATCTAACGGTGCCAGCGCGTTATTTACCGCATTCATTAATGCTGCAGGAGCACCGCCCGTGCCTGCTTCGCCTGCACCCTTCGCGCCTAAAACAGATGTTTTAGTATAGGTTTCAACGTGAGCAACCGTAATTTCTGGCATTTCACTTGCCATAGGTACTAGATAATCAGCCATGGTTGCATTCTGCATTTGCCCGTCTGTATCATAAACACATTCTTCATATAATGCGCCTCCGATACCTTGGACTACCCCGCCACGGATTTGGTCATCAACAAGTTGTGGGTTAATCACTCTACCACAATCCTCCACAGCCCAGAAATGCAGTATTTTAATAAATCCTGTGTTTGTATCGACTTCTACATGAGCTGCCATCGCACCATTTGTAAATACAAATGGAAAGTCGGTAACGCGGTAATGCCTTGTTGCAATTAATTCAGGTTGCAGATCATCTGGTAACTCATTGCCTCTGTAATAAACAATTTTTGCTAAATCTCCCAAAGATATCTTCTGCTCACCCGTATCCTTCATCACCACCTCACCATAAGCTATATCAAGCTCATCTGGTTTTGCCTGAAGAATCACGGCGGCAACATCTAATACCTGCTCTTTCAAGGCATGAGAGGCTAGCAACATTGCCTCACCTCCAATGCCAGCCCCTCGCGATGCCCATGTTCCGCCGCCATAAGGCACCGTCGCGGTATCGCCAGTTGTTACTTTTACGCGCGCCATAGCAACCCCAAAAACGTCAGCCGCAATTTGTTGTAAAATAGCGTTTGTGCCCTGTCCCTGTTCGGTAACAGAGGAGGAGACATGAAGCGCGCCTGCGGCATCAAGGCGGACAGTAGCACCATCTTGAGAGGCTATTGGCGCGCCGCCAATACCATAAAACATTGGAGATGGATTTGTAACCTCAACAAGAGAGACAAATCCAATGCCTCTATAAATACCATTATCTCTATTTTCAGCCTGATCTGCGAGCAACGCATCATAATCCATAATGGTTAGTAACTTATCCAAACAGGCATGATGCGATAAATCATCAAAGCGCATTCCAGTTGCAGATTTTGTAGGATAAGCATCATCAGGAATTAGATTTTTGCGTCTTATCTGAACAGGATCCATTCCAATTGCCCGTGCTGCTTCTTCCAACATACAATCAGAAATTGCCATAGCAATTGGGTGACCAACAGCTCGATATTGACACATTAATGTTTTATTTTGGAACACAACATTACCAACTGCATGATAATGCTCGAACTGGTACGGTGCCCCTGTCAGGTTTAAAATTTGGTTACATTCTATCGCAGATGTTCGCGGATACATGGAAAACGGCCCGATGCCGGTAAAGTCATTAAACCCCATCCCCACAATGGAGCCATCTTTGCGAACCCCTATCTTAGCATCAACAACATGGTCACGGGCGTGAATATCTGTAACAAAACTCTCTAGCCTGTCTGCCGTGAATTTAACCGGTCTCCTCAGAAGTTTGGCTATTATAGCGGTTGCAATTTCATCCCCGTAAGTATGCACTTTTATTCCAAAAGAGCCGCCAACATCATGTGCGACAACACGGACATTTTCTTCAAGCATGTTCATATGTTTTGCCAATATAAATTGAAGCATATGTGGTGCCTGACCAGCATAATACATAATAAGTTCATCATCCCCTGGTATATAATCGCAAATAGTTGCTCGTGTTTCCAATGTAACCCCAGTATGACGCCCAAATTTTATTTGCTTTTCAACGATAATCACATCTTCCTTAGCAAATGCCTCTTCCAGGTTTCCTGCCTCCACTTCGCGCTTCCATGCCAGATTACTGTCATATTCATTGTGAATAAGCGGCGATTCTGAAGATAGCGCATCTAAGGTATCTGTAACTGCAGGAAGCTGCTCATAGCTTATATTGATTAATTCAAGCGCATCTTCACCTAATGCTCGTGACGTGCAAACAACAACGGCAACAGGCTCTCCTTGCCAGCGCGCCACATCGACAGCCAATGGGTATTGGGCGGGCGATCGCAATCCTGGCAAGTGACTTAAAACGCCAATATAAGGCTCAACATGCTTGGCAATATCCTTGCCAGTATATACCGCTATAACGCCTGCTGCTTGGGTAGCTTCAGACACATCAATTGAATTTATTTTTGCATGCGCATAAGGAGAGCGCAGAAAAACAGCATGCACCATTCGAGGCAGTTGCATATCATCCACGTATCTTCCCTGCCCTCGCAATAAACGAGCCGCATCAGATCTTGGGATGGATTTACCTATATAATCTCTTGGTTTATCAAATATAGTTGCCGGACCGCTCATCAGCCTTGCCTTTCTTCAATTGTTGTACAAATAGCATCTACGATGGCTTGGTAGCCCGTGCATCTACAATAGTTTCCAGATATATGTTCTTTTACTTTTTCTCTATCTGCAGGATTGCCCTGTTCAATATATTCAATTGAAGTAGCCAGCATTCCAGCGGTGCAATATCCGCATTGTAATGCGTTACGATTATGAAAATTTTTAATCAAGTCAGACGCATTTTTGACTGTCTCATACCCTTCAATTGTTGTTATCTGCGCGCCATCTGCCTGTACCGCAAGCGTTAGGCAGCTTCGAGCGGTAACCCCATCCAAAAACAAAGTACAAGCACCGCAAACACCATGCTCACATCCAACATGGGTTCCAGTAAGGCCAAGTTTAGTTCTGAGAAAATCAGCTAGATTCATGCGTACAGGCACATCTTCAACATATTTCTCACCATTTACAGTTACCGCAATCTGCGCTGTTTTTGTCATTATTTCATCCCCTTTAATGCGCGTTCTAATACAACATTAGCAATATGCTGTTTTGCTTCTGGACTTGCATTCATATCCCCTTCAAATTCTATTTCACTAGTTGCGTTTTGAGCATCCTTTATTAAGTCTTGTGAAAAACTGGCGCTCCCTGAAAGCAGCTTTTCAACATTTGTCGCTCTAATCGCCTTATCGGCAACGCCAAAAAATGCAACCCTTATGCTTAAATCACTATCTTGGGCAATACACACCCCCGCCATAGCGTAATCACCATGGCGTCTTGCAACTTCATGAAACCCAAATTTTTGCTGTGAATGCGCTTTTGGCAGAATAATTTTCGTAATTAATTCATCTGGCTCACATGCTGTTTCATACACACCTTTAAAAAAGCTACTTGCTGGCTCTAATCGCACGCCATCGCCAGAGGTTACCTCGATGCTTCCATCTAACGCTAGAAGCACGGCCGGCAATTCAGCAGCAGGGTCTGACAGCCCAATAGAGCCGCCAATGGTGCCACGATTACGAATGGCTGCATGCGCAACATAGGGCAAAACCAGATTGATAAGCGGGCAATGGGTTTTAATAATGGTGCTTTGCTCTAATTCGCAATATCGAACCATTGCGCCAATTTTTATTGTATCCGTGCATTCCGTAATGCCAGCTAGTTCTGATACGCCCGATATATCAACAAGCGTCCCCGGATTTGCCATTCTAAAATTCATCATAGGCATCAGACTTTGCCCGCCCGCCAGAAGCTGGCAATCCAATTCATCATTTGCAAGCAACGATAATACGTCCGAAATTGAGGTTGGCTTTTCATAGCTGAAATCAGGCGCTTTCATAATCCTATCCCTATTTTTTTATGTTTCGTTTTTTTTGGCCTTGCTTTCTTAAAGGATGACTATCACAATTTTTTACGCCATAACAATTATTAACGATTATCTATTTCTTTAAATTAAACAACCCTAAAATAGGATTTAATATGACAGCCACGACACCAAAATCAGAAGTCACTATGTCAATGTCGGCAACAGGTGAGACACATGCGCGCACTAAAATTAATATTCGTGATGTAAGTTCAATCATAGACGAGCCTGAAGTAAGAGGCGGGACGAATCAGGGGCTTACACCAACTGAAACCTTGATGGCGTCCCTTATTGGCTGCACGAACGTTATTAGCAAACGTATTGCCCATAAAATGGGGATTGAGTTGGGCGAAATGGATATTCAGCTTAGCGCAAAGTTCGATAGACGCGGCACTATGTTAGAAGAAGAAATCGATGTGCCCTTTCCGTCTGTCACCATGGATATTGAAATTGATACGAATGCGAGCGAAGCACAAATGAGCGCTCTTAAAACAGATTTGGCCAAATATTGTCCAATTGCAAAAGTGCTTCGTGGAAGCGGTGTAGAAATTATCGAGAATTGGATTGTAAACCCTCTATAAACATTCTAATCACAATATCGAAAACACTTACGCTACCTAATTGGATTAAAAGGAACCTCTTCATGACACATACATTAATACCAGATACGCAAGCCCCAGAATTATCGCTACCTCTCGTAGGAGGTGGAACTTGGGTTTTATCTGAGCAAACACCTCAACATTTTACAATGGTGATTTTTTATCGTGGCTTGCATTGCCCAGTATGCAAAAATTATCTCGGAACATTAAATTCAATGATGGATAAAATCTCAGAATTAGGTTTTTCAGTCGTTGTTGCTTCAATGGACACACAAGAAAGAGCCGAGCAGGCAAAAGTTGATTGGGGGCTTGATAAGGTTGATGTTGCGTATGGTTTAGATATGGAAACAGCCAAAAAATGGGGATTATATATATCAACCTCTATCAAAGAAGCAGAAAATGATATTTTCAGCGAGCCTGGGTTAATGTGGATAAGAGCAGATGGCAGATTATATTTAATCGACATTGCAAATATGCCATGGGCAAGACCAGATCTTGAAACATTAATGCCAAAAGCAAAATTTGCAGTTGAAAATAATTATCCAGCGCGCGGCACAAATGCGGGCTGAGCCAAGACATTAGAATAAAATTTTTAGTTCACATATGGGTATTTTATAAGGAGTGATTAAATGGCAAAATTTACAAGACAACATATTTATGACACAGCCAAAGAGCTATCAAACTGGGGACGTTGGGGTGAAAATGACCAATTTGGTACATTAAACAACATCACACCAGAAGATATTGTAAATGCTGGAAAGTTAATAAAAAAAGGTAAGGTATTCGCATTAGGGCTTGATTTAAAGGAAAAAATTCAATCAGGTTTGTTTGGCGGAAGATGGAATATGATACATCAGATGCTCGCTACAGGGACCGATGCTGTTGCTGGCGTGCAGGATAAAGACGGGAAAACATTTCTTCGTTATGCGGATGATGCCATTAACCTTCCCTGTCAGGGCTCAACACAATGGGATGCGTTATGTCATATATTTCTAGATGATAAGATGTATAATGGGTATCCAGCAACTGATGTGACTGTTCAAGGCTCAAGCAATCTTGGCATTGAACATGTAAGAGACAAAATGGCAGGCAGAGGCGTGCTGTTAGATATAGCCCGATTTAAAGGGGTTGATAGTCTTGATGATGGGTATCCAATCACAAATAAAGACCTTGATGAGTGTGCTGCTGCACAAAATGTTGAGATCCGAAAAGGTGATTTCGTTATTGTGCGCACAGGTCATCAAGAGCGTTGTTTGGCTAAGAAAGATTGGACTGGATATGCGGGCGGCGATGCACCTGGTCTTGCGTTTGAGACAGCACATTGGATTAAAAATAAGGATATTGCTGCTATCTGCGCGGATACTTGGGGATGCGAAGTCAGGCCTAATGAAACAGATGAGGCTAATCAGCCTTGGCACTGGGTGGTAATCCCTGCCATCGGAATTTCTATGGGTGAAATCTTTTATTTAAAAGAACTTGCAGAAGATTGCGATGAAGACAAGGTTTATGAGTTTTTCTTTAATGCCCCTCCTCTTCATATACCTGGTGCTGCAGGCTCCCCAATTAATCCACAAGCAATCAAATAATGATGCGTGTTTGGGGAAGAAAATCATCTTCCAATGTCCAGAAAGTTCTCTGGGCATTGGAAGAACTCGGCCAATCCTATGAGCACGAAATAGTTGGCGGTATTTATGGCGGTAAAGATAGGGTTGAATATGCATCTAAAACACCCACTAAACTTGTACCTGTTTTAGAAGATGGTGACCTTGCTATCTGGGAGAGTCACTCAATCCTGCGATATTTAGCTAGAAAATTCCCAGATTCTGAAATTGGCATCGATAGCAACCGCACAGAAGCCGAAATAAATTGCTGGATAGATTATAATAGCAGTGCGTTTCAGCCTGCCCTTATTGGTTTATTCTGGGAATTGGTTAGAACGCCTTCTGCCCAGCGCTCAAAAGCGAATGAAGAAAAAAACTATAAAGCACTTATTGCTGCCTCTGCAATTGTAAGCGAGCAACTACAAAATAAGGACTTTTTGTTAGGTAGTTTTTCAATTGCTGATATAGCCCTTGGAACCTTAATGTACCGGATGCGCGATGTTGCACCCAACCTTGCTGGAACACCGCCATTAACGCGCTGGTATGATAGATTATTAGAACGCCCCGGATACACAAAATTTGTTACTACTAGCTATGAAGAGTTAAGAGCAAAAGACTAATTTATCTAATAAATTAATTAACTATCGTTGCTGTTGTACTTACAATTTCGTGCAGATTGGGGTTACTGCGGCCATCTTCATTACCGCCTTCAGGTTCTACAAATATGGTCGCTCCTAAGTCACGGGCGCGATAATGTGCGCGCGCTGATGCTGCTACGCGCTCTTCTGAATAGGCCTCCAGCGCATCTGGAATAGTTGAGTAGCTATCTAATGAGCGCGCAAGGCATAACGCATCGCAGGCTGCCTTTGTAACCCCCATCCCAACATGAGGACGAGCGACACACGCAGCATCTCCTACCAGCCCAACATTACCCGCCCCCATTACAGGCGAATGGTGATCATATATTGGCGTAAAAAACGGCATTTCTGATTTCTCAAGTATTTCTGCAAAATTTGCGGGGAGTATCTGATGGGCTGTTTCGGTAAACCGTTTCATCACATCGTCTCTTACAAGAGGCGGCGGAATAGAAACAGAATAATATTTCCCATTATCGTCGGTAAGCATATCTTTTAGCTCTGCCCGCTCAACACCGATATACCAAACGAAATTATATCGTCTATGCCCTTCTCTTAAATCATTGCCGGAACCCGCAATTGGATAACCGATAATCTGACTGCCAGTTGGCACAAAAAAACCAAATGTTTTAAATACATCTGAGCGCACTTCTTCTGATAAATCAGATTCATTTGCTAATGCTCTCCAAACAACATATCCAGACGAAATTGGTTTTATATCGGGCAACATCTGAGCACGTATGTTAGAGCCAAATCCGTCTGCACCAATAACAAGGTCAGCCTCGATCTCTGTTTTATCATCTAAAATCGCAACTGCTTTATTCTGTTCCTGACGAAACCCTATTGCTGAACGCCCTAAATGATGATGCTCATTGGGATGCGACGCGCGAAGTAGGCTATGAATCCTATCCCAAGAAGTCACAATTTGAGGAAATGGCAGTCGTAGCACTTCATTTCCGCTTTTATCATAAGCCGTTCTGTCTTTAACAAATACACCCAGATCATCAGTCGTAATATCAATCGATTTAAGCGCATCAATCAATACATCATGCGTGACAATACCAGCGCCTCTGCCAGATAATTCAATTACGGTGCGTTCAAACACATCCACTTGCCATCCTGATTTACGAAGTGCCGCTGCCGCAAACAAACCGCCAATCGAACCACCACAAATAACCGCTTTTTTCATAAACGAACCTAAACATACTATTTATAATTAAACTTGAATTAGCTGAACGAAGAATTCAGATATCTGATAATCTATAGTGATCGGGGTTAAATTTCAAATCTCAATGCGTGCGTTTGTAAAAAACAACTGCTTTTTTTATAAGACGCATTGGTGATACATGATTGACAGTAAGAACGCCTTAGAGTAGCAGAGTACAATGAAATCACTATTGGCCCGGTGGCAGAGTGGTTATGCAGCGGTTTGCAAAACCGTGGACATCGGTTCAATTCCGGTCCGGGCCTCCAAATTTTCCACCTAATCCGCCACTCTGTAGTTATCGCATAACCGCTTCATATAGATAAGCATCACAGATTGCTTATAAGCAGTTCTGGTATTGAAACACGGCCTTCTGATTTTGAATTTATCGAGCGCCGCGCTGGTATCTCAGTGATGGATAATCCCTCATACAGCTCGTAAATTAATGGGTGTGATGCATTAGAGGCTAGGAATAATATGTTCTTTTTATTAAAATAATGCAAGAACTCGGCTAACTCTGACTGCTCATCCCTGCCAAAACCTATCTTATCATAATTGGTAAAATTTGAGGTTGGGGATACTGGGTGATAGGGCGGGTCGAGATACACAAAATCATCTTGTCTAACCTGTGATAGCACATCCCTGAAATGAAACTGTGTTATTTTTGAATTTTGCAACGTATCATGGCATGCCTTTAGCCTGCCACTATTTGCTATTTCTGGATTTTTATATCTGCCAAATGGTACATTAAAATGACCTTTCAAATTTACTCTATACAGACCATTAAACCCTGTTCTGTTTAAAAAAATAAACCTTGCAGCGCGCTCTATTGGATCTAGCTTTAAAAGCCCCCCTTCTTGCCTATCAAGCTTGCGAATTTCATAATAAAAATCTTTATCATAATAATAGTTTGAGAGTCTTTTTAGTAGCTCATCCACCTCGTCACGGACTACGCAAAAGCAGTTAACAAGTTCATCATTAATATCATTTAACCAACTTCTCTTAGGAGCTACACTGAAGAAAACAGCAGCAGCGCCCATAAAAGGCTCAATGTATCGCCCCTTAATTATCGGAATCCGAGGGTAAATTTCTGGCAATAATTGGCGTTTTCCGCCTGCCCATTTTAAAAAAGGGCTAACTGATTGTCTCAAGGCTTTCATATCGGTGACTATTATTTGAAAGCAAGATAAGTGCAATCACAAAATTTTAATTTATCTTATAACATGGTAATTTTTTTTAATTACTTTGGGCATGGTTGATATATATAGTTTCCAGAATTGCTGATACGGTAACAGATAAGCAACACGATAACCATTATTCATGCTGTCTTTCTCTCACATACAGGAATGGATTTAATCTATGACACGAAATCAGGCTCACTTACTGCTATTAGTAGTAACGATATTATGGGGGTTTACATTCGTTGCTCAAAAAACAGGTATGGAAACACTCGGGCCAATGAGTTTTTCAGCAGCACGCTACTTAATCGGCTCTATTGGAATAGTACCGATTGCTTTTTTTGAGTTAAGAAAAAATTCTATTGTCATAATGTTACGAAGAGACCGATTGCTTGCACTCAAAGCGTTTGGTCTTGGCTGTTTTATGTTTTGCGGCATTTCACTTCAGCAGATTGCTCTTCAATATACCAATATCGCCAATGCAGCCTTTCTAACAGCCTTATATGTGCCAGCCGTTCCATTTATAAGCTGGGTGCTCTCTTCCAACCCTATTAAGGGTAAAATTTGGCTAGCGCTTATCATATCCTTATTTGGGTCTTGGATGTTATCAGGATCTGGAACCGTGCTTAGTCAGTGGGGAGATCTTCTTGTTGTAATAAGCGTTTTTTTCTGGGCAGGACATATTATTCTAATCTCCAATATAACACAGAAAATTAATATGCCTTTTCAATTATCATTCATCCAAAGCTTTATTTGCTTTATTCTGGCGCTATGTTTTGCCTCTGTGCTAGAAACACCCACATTAATGGGTTTCACACCTGCTATTCCTGAATTAATTATAGCTGGTTTTTTCTCAGTTACGCTTGGCTTTTCATTTCAAATTGTGGGACAGCGCTATTCAGACCCAACCGCATCTGCCTTTATTTTATCTCTTGAATCTGTGTTTGGTGCTATTGCAGGATGGCTATTATTATCGCAAATTATAGGCACCTCATCTCTGATTGGGTGCGCTCTAATTTTCTTAGCCGTAATTATCGCTGATGTCGTTCCAGACAGCTGGATATCGCTCAGAACTAAATGGAGAAATGACTAAATGAATTCAAGCACAGAGCCGATACAAACTGAGCTTGTATTAGTAGGCGGTGGTCATGCCAATATTCAAGTATTAAAATCATTTGGCATGCGCCCAATTGCAGGGCTTCGGGTTAGCCTAATTAGTGATGTAATAAACGCACCTTATTCAGGCATGCTTCCTGGATTTGTAGCAGGTGAATATAGTTATGACGAGATGCATATAAATCTGGTTCAACTGGCTAATTTTGCAAATGCCCGTTTTATAAAAACAAACATAACCTCAATTGATACCATAAATCGGCAAATTCACTGTGAGGGACGACCAGCAATAAGTTATGATTTAATATCAGTAAATACAGGCATAACCCCCGATTTTGGAGATATAAAAGGGGCAAGAGAACACTGCATTGCTGTAAAACCGATTTCCCATTTCTTGAGTCATTTGCCAAAACTAGATGCCACTATTACTACGCCAACAGATGTAATCGCCATTATTGGTTCAGGCGCCGCAGGAATTGAGTTAGCATTTGCATTTAGAGCACGGTTTAATCAGAAAAATATTAAACCTAAAATCATACTAATCGGGTCGGCTGAGAGATTTTTTCCAACTCTTCCCAAAAAATGTCATCAAACCATCTATGAGCAATGCAAAAAAGCGGATATTGAAGTTCATCTTGGGCAGGCTGCAACACAAGTAAGCAATAAAGTGGTAACGCTAAATTCTGGTGTTCAATTAGCTGCCAGTCATACATTTCTTGTCACAGGCGCAAAGCCGTCACAATGGCTAAAATCTTCGTCTATAGAACTTACTTCTGATGGGTATATAGAGGTGAATAATGCTTATCAATCTATCTCAGATAACCGCGTTTTTGCTGGCGGGGATATTGCTAAGATTAAACATCAACCGCGTCCACGCTCTGGCGTATTTGCGGTACGTGCGGGCCCTATTCTTGCAAAGAATTTACGACTAGCATTAGAGGGTATGGCGGTTCAACCCCATCAACCACAATCTCGCTACCTCAGTTTAATTATGTTGGGCAATGGCACGGTAATGGCACTATGGGATAGGTTTTATATATCTGCAAAATGGCTCTGGCCTGTTAAAAAATGGATTGACCAGAAATTTATATCTAACTTTTCCAACTTACCTGATATGAAAGAGAGCACGCACAGCTCTATCAAGCTTTCCGAAAAAGAGCTAATGTCAGAAAAAGACCCCTTGCTTGAGAAAATGTATTGCGCGGGGTGTGGCGCCAAGGCAGGTGCCCATCTATTAGACACGGTTTTACCGATTGCCGCAGAAATGGCTGCAAAATTGGGCGGTGATAAGCGCTATCTTCCCAATTTGAATATAGTTGCAGATGCAGGTGAATTTCCTATTGCTGAATTTTCAGACAGTAATCAAACCATGGTTCAAACAATTGATTCGATTAGTCAGATGATTAGTGACCCATTCCTATTTGGAAGAATTGCTGCCCTGCATTCACTAAGCGACCTTGTGGTAAGCAATACTATTCCATTAACAGCTCTTAGTTTAATCACACTTCAACGCGCAAAAAGAAATCTGCAGGAGTCTGATCTTACAAACATGCTTGCTGGCGCTATGATCGAGTTTAGTAAAGCAAAGGTTACACTTATTGGTGGACATACCTCACAATCATATGAAAATAGTCTCGGGTTTGCATTAACCGGAATTAAGAATAAATCAACACATTCCAAGGCTTACTTGCCATCATTTGCTTCTAATCTGGAACCACTCTCTGTTATTCTTACCAAGCCGCTTGGTATTGGATTGGTGCTGGCAGCTTCAATGCGCAATCAGGCACCTAGTGGCGCTTATCAAAATTGTGTAGATATGATGCTTGCCTCTAATACCAGTGCTGCTGAATTTTTGTGGCAGAATGGGGTTTTAGCAATGACAGATGTTACCGGATTTGGTCTTGCAAGGCACATTGAAAATGTTATCCAAGATATTGAGACAAACCTTAATGTAAAAATGGGGGCAGCGTTATTCCTTCATAAAATACCAATATTAGATGGGGCTTCTAAGATTTTAGAAAATACAACCATAAGGGCCAGTTTATCCCCTTCAAACAAAAATTCTGTAAGAAAATTTACGGACTTGAATACTAAAAACACCTCTCTTTCAGATATTTTATTTGATCCACAGACTTCAGGCGGTATCGTTGCTGTTGTTCCAACCTCAACTGCAGATAAGCTTGTGGCACACTTGCAGGAAAGCATTGCCCCACATACCGCTATAATAGGCTCGCTTTCATTTGATCACACAGGCATTATTGCTAACTAATTTTTTTAGGCAGGGTATTATGGGCGCACCAATAGATATAATCCAAAATTGGACAGAAATTACAGCTGACATGATTATAGATGTGCGCTCTCCTGCGGAATTCGCCGAAGACCATATTCCAGGCGCGACTAATATGCCTGTTTTGAATAATGAGGAGCGCGCTGAAGTTGGCACAATATACAAACAGATTAACGCATTTCAGGCTAGAAGATATGGGGGTGCCCTCGTTGCAGGGAATATTTCTCACCATATTTTGAAATACCTACAGAATAAGCCCGTAGAATTCAGGCCTCTTATTTATTGTTGGCGTGGTGGTCAACGCTCACATTCATTTGCACGCATTTGCTCGGACATTGGTTGGAGAACTTATGTATTAGAGGGCGGCTATAAATCTTACAGAAAAAATGTTTTGATAGGTCTTGAAACTGAAACACCGCAGATCAAACCCATTTTGATTAGCGGGCCAACAGGAACTGGAAAAACTCGCCTGCTTCATTTTATCAAACAAGGAAGCGCTCAAATCCTAGATCTTGAAGCGCTGGCTAATCATAGAGGATCGCTTCTTGGGCTAACCCCTGGCGAGACACAGCCGAACCAAAAATATTTTGAAACCAAATTACATCATGAAATAAAGCTTCTTGATTATAATAAACCCGTTTTCATAGAGGCTGAAAGCTCCAAAATTGGCGAATTACAAATACCGCAGTCGGTTTTTAAAATCATGAAATCAGCGCCCTTAATAGAAATCGAAATGTCAGCCGAAAATCGAGCTGAATTTTTAATCAAGGAATATCTGTATCTGCAATCCCATCCACAAGCATTATACAAGCTTTTTGATGCGATGGTTTATCGACATGGCGTCAAGAAAACAGACCAGTGGCGATTACTAGCAGATAAAAAAGATTGGCAAGAATTAGCGAATGAATTGATTATGTTTCATTATGACCCAGCCTATAAAGGCTCCTCCATGCGAAAAGACAGGGAAACAGATTTTATTCTAAAGCTTGATTCTGGGCATGATGATGCGTTCGTAAAAGCAGCACATACAATAATACAAAAATATAATTAGATTTAGCCTTAAATAATCT
>ERZ802819.53-NODE-53-length-65900-cov-11.5636_pt1 | contig 65900 bp, 77 predicted proteins | sample MGYA00345647_ERZ802819 | MGnify/ENA primary metagenome ERZ802819 (study PRJEB30503, sample SAMEA104212355) | marine metagenome | biome: Westerlies Biome; feature: [SRF] surface water layer (ENVO:00010504) within the epipelagic zone...; material: water (ENVO:00002006)...
TCATTAGATTTAAGTGGGATAAATAGTGTTTATACTTATTTAACAGATTTATCTAATAATATAGATTCAAATTATCAATTAATACAGAATATTTCTGGTGTAGAATCAACTCTTGAAACATTATTAACTTTTAAGACTACAGTTTCCGATTTATCTGGTAACATTAATGATATTTTAACAGATATTTGTAATGAAACTTTAATACCATTAAATGAGAATATATCGATATCGGGAACAAGTTTAGCCAGATATATAGGACTAAATCAAGATATATCTATTACTGGTATATCGTGTGATACAATAGAGTGTAATACAATAGATATAAGTAATTCTTTTAGTTATGATAGTAGTTCAACTGCAATAAATGATATATCAAATCATTCGACAAATGTATTGAATTTAAAACAAAGTGCTGATCTTATTACGTTAATATATAATAATCCAACAATAATTGAATTTATTTAATGGAATTTAATAAATAAATATAAATTTAATAAAATAATAATTAAATTTATATGCCTAAAAATTTATCATTAATAGGAAAAATATCAATGAATACACTAGAAAAATTTTTACAAGAAAAAAATATAGATAAATCACATATATCAAGTATATATCTATCTAGTATTATTACCGAAATTGATAATATAGTATTAACATACGAAGCGGGATATAAAAATCTACATACAATGAGTGCAAATAAATATAGTTCATATTTTTCAGATATAAGTGGTATATTAACTAGTAAGGATAAAACAATATTAATTAAATATCCTCCAGCCAAAAACATTAATAATATTAATCTTCCTGATTCGATTATTGAAATAGCTACAATGGCTTTCATTAATCATCCATATATAAGAGATATTAATTTTAATAATGTTAAAATAATTGGTACGCAATCGTGTTATAAACTTCACTTACAATCTAATATAATTTTAAATAAAAATATAGAATATATTTATGATTTGGCATTTGCTGACAGTAAAGGAATAGAAACTCTATCTTTTGAGCCAGATTCACAATTGAAAGAATTATATAAACAATGTTTTTTTAATAATTATCATATTAAAAATATAGATTTGAATAATTGTAATCAATTAAGCGTACTAGGAGAAATGGCTTTTCAACAATGTGGATTTTTACATAATATTAACTTTAACAATTGTAATAATCTACATAAAATAGAAGAATCTGCTTTTAGATTTATAGGCGCATCTTGGACTGATCCTCCTCCTATAAATTTAATTTTTCCAAAATCTATATTGGAAATATCAAGTAATGCATTTGCAAATATATCTACATTACACTCTATAGCATTTTCTCCAGAAACAGATTTAGAGAGCTTAGTTTTAGGAAATGATTGTTTTAAAGATATATGTGATAATCTTCTAGTATTTAGAGAATATTTAAAATTAAGTTCAGATTTTATAACCTCCACACAGACAAATAGTACAGTTCATTATACAAATACAGACCTTTATTTAGTAGATATATTAGATTTAAATTATATTTATCCATTTATGGATTCGACTAATTTTACTTTTGAGAATTTTAATAGCCAGGAAAATAACTCTTTCGGTACAATTTTTACAACTACAGATGGAATATCTAAAATGTTATCAGGTCTTGATATAACTGCCAGCGATTTTAAACCTATAATAACCAATAATAATAATAATAAAACAAAATTTAAAATATCTAACATAAAATACGACAACGACAATGAAACACCGGTTTATTTATCAAATTTGGCAATTAATTTAAAAGATATTAATAATTTAACTGGATTTAATGAAATCTGGTTTGATTATGGTAATAATAATATTCTTGTTCGATATAGGAGAGGAGTTTATACAGGAATAAATACAAAATTACATTTTAAAATAGATAATGTTGATGATGCAGTTTTTATAGTACTATTTGATGGTGTAAATGATCCAATATATACTAAAACTTATTTTTATACAGATATAGAAAATAATAAAGTAATAATAGATTCAATAGATGTTGATGAAAATAAATATTATAATTTAATTGTATTATTTTATGAGATGAATGCTGCTCAGAATTTATTGATAGATTTCAATTTTACTGGTTTTTCATAAAACGCTAAAATTAGTATCGAATATATATTATATATTTATATATTCAATGAGTCAATATATTTATCATAGTGACTATATGTCTAAAAATAATTTAATATTAACATCTCACGAAATAGATTTAACACAAATTAAAACAGTTACATGTTCAGATACATTAACAATAATAGAACCTAATACTTTTGATGAATGTAGCAATTTAACGAAGATTACTTTTAGTAAAAATTTAAGAAAAATTGGAGATAATGCATTTAACGGATGTGGTCAATTGAAAGAAATTTTTTTTAATGGACCTAGACATGGGCTATCGTTAGAATTAGGAACAGATTGTTTTAATAATATTCATGAAAAATGTTCAATAAATTATGGTTTAACAGATTTTAATAATCATTTTTTAAATGATAGTACAAATGTAACTTTATTATATAGGGGGGGATATACCCAAAATTTTGTAGACGATAATGCAAAAGATATTGATAAACATTTGTCCGGTACTTCCGTGGGATGGATTGGTAGTGGTGGTTGGGTAGATAATTTGGGTATTTTTATTGGACCACATATAACATATCAAGAACACGGTAGCATTACAAAAGATGCCGATAGATATTATATTCGAAATTCTATTGGAGATTCTGTATCGAAATATGCGATAATATCTTCAAATACATATCCAATTTTAAATACTAATCGTGGTAATGTTACTTTTGAAGCAGATTTTGCATCTAATACAAATTTAGGTGTTAGATTTATCGCTTTAGTTAATAACGTTTGGTATGGAAGTAAACAATTCGGTACAGGCACAGATGATCATGGAGATATGACTCTAACAGAAGTAATATCTTGGGAAACAATACTTGCAAATATAGACAAAGGCCCTTGGTATAAATCATTGGCTGGATTACCAGATGGATATGAGTGGCGAAATGGGTACCAATGGGAGACAATTCCTATAGTTAGTCATGGTGAATATTATGGCGGATTACCAAGTGGCGATATTACACAATATGGTTTTGCATGGTTGCAAACTGCAAATAATCATTATGGTGCAATGGATAATTTTCGAGTAGTTACTAATTTTCCCGTATATACATATTTTAAATTAACAGACGGTACTACTAAAACAGTTGTCCAAGATGATATACTTAAATACGACACTAATGATAACAATAGAACATCTTTATATAATTGTACTAACAATAGTACGGGCGTGAACGAATCAACAGATATCAAAACTATATCAGAAATACATATAGGAAACAATATAACAGAAATTAGTGATTTCGCATTTAGGGTGGATGATAATTATAGTACAGCTATTGTATATATACCTACATCTGTTACAATAATTGGTGTTGGTGCATTTTCTGCAAATAAAATAAATTATTTTGTTTTTATGGATATCGATAATTCACAACTAAAAACTATTGAAGTTGAAGCATTTTGGTATACAGATTTAAAAACATTTACAATTCCTTCAAGTGTAACCAGTATTGGTTCTAATGCATTTCATGGTGCAAATCATGGTGGTCTAAAAACAATATATTTTCATGATATTGATAATTCACAATTGGAGTATATTGGGCCCTATGCTTTTATGTATCTTTATAACGATGTAAATTCAGATATATATATTAAAATACCAAAAAATGTAAATCATATTAATAAGGGTGCTTACTATCGCAATAGTGTATATAATAAAAATGTTTATTTTTATGGTAATAGACCACTATTAAATACTATACATCAAAATAGTGATGCTACTGGAGATATAGCTCCTGAAGTTTTTGAGTTTGGATCAGGGGCAAAAATAATTGTTCCAAATTTTTTAGATTATCCAGAATATGCATCATCGTGGGAGAAGATTACAAGTATAGACGGTTATCCGGTGGAACAAAATTCATCATAATTATAATGATTTAGAAACGATTTTTTGGTGCATGTCGACATTTATTACTATTATTTAAATTATCTATAGAAACATTAATAGTAGTATCAATAAATTGTTTAACACATACATTTCTATAATTTAATTCTTGCAATTTAACGGTATATTTACTCTTTGAATATTTAATTAATTGATTACGTTGCATTTTTTTACTAGCCAACTGACCAATCTTATATTTATCATGCATTGGATGATGTATCTCTTTTTCTGGACAACAACTTTTTATTACTGGAGGAATCGTAGGAATATTTGTTGGTATTTGGTTACTTAAATCGATGTTATAATCTAATTGAACATCTTTTTCTAATAAAATATATTCGCGCTCCCATTTACCAGTACTACATGAATATGAATCATTATCATAATAAATATCATAATATATATATAATTTTAATGAATTAGTTAATTGATATAAATTTGATAAAACTATATTTGAATTAGGTAATTTATATATAATATTGGAATGCATTATATTATTATTTGTATCCGATACAAATAATGGATCGCAAGTTGTAATATTCGTTATAACATATATTAAATTTTTTTCATCAAAATTAACAGTGTTTTTATTAAAAATATCTTGATATAACTCCTTTTGAAAATAATTATTTAAATCAATAGTAACATTATTACCCAAGTTAGGAAAATAATTATATATTGTATTAAATGCTAGTGTACCAGATATATTTTTATCTAATAAATAATTTCTACTATTTGTTAAATTAAAAGCATTTGTTTCATCATGCTTTTTAAATATAATTTTATTATTAATAATATTAATATTATGAAATATATTTTGTTGAGTAATTCCAATAATATTTTGAAAACCTAAAAAAATTTTATTTTGAAGATCACCAATCTTTTCTATATTTAAAATATTTTGATGTTCCATTAATAGCAATTTACCATCATTACTGTCTCGGATGGTTTCACCGCTAATAGATATAGTTGGTATATTATTATTATTATTATAAAACTGAATCCGATTAGTCATACACTATATACTAAAAATATAAAAATATAAAAATATAAAATATAAAATATAATTAATACAGTATTAAATCATAAATTATATTATACAAATAAAATTGATATTATTTTTATTTAATATAAAAATATTATCTTATAAAATACTAAATATTATATGAAAATTTTATCATGGAATGTTGCTGGATTGAGAGCTAGATTGAAAAAAGGAGAGATTGAATCTGCTATTTTTGGCGCTTCTGATTTTGATATTGTATGTCTTCAAGAAACAAAATGTGAATCGGCCCAAGTAAATTTATCAGCTGATATAACTGAAAAATATCCATATCGTTATTGGAATTCGACTATGGGAACTAGTCAACGTAAAGGGTTTAGTGGAACAGCGATTTGGTCATCAATTAAACCATTACAAGTTTTAACAACATATGAATTTGATGAAGAGGGAAGAATAATTGCATTAGAATATGATAAATTTATATTAATAAATGTATATGTTCCAAATTCTCAAAAAGTTGAATCTCAGCGTGCGGCATTTAGAGTTAATTGGGATCTTAAATTTAGAACAATTACTGATGAATTATTAAAATCATATCCAACTAAACCAATTATTATTTGTGGAGATTTTAATGTTGCCAGAACCGATAATGATATTGTTGATCCTGAGAAAAAAAGGAATCGAGTTCCCGGGTTTTTAGATGATGAGATAAGTGGAATCAAACATCATTTGGAATTTTTAAATTTGGTAGATGTTTATAGAATTCGGAATCCTGAAACGAGAGTATCAACATATTGGAGTAACTTTTTGAAACAACCTAGATCTGCTGTAAATGGTTGGCGTATTGATTATTTCTTGGCTTCGGAAGGATTAAAAGATAATATTAAAAATATAGAAATATTATCTGATATTATTGGTTCAGATCATTGTCCCCTCTCTTTGGAAATTGAGTAGAAATTAGTGTCTTTTTGATCTTTTACGATGTTTTCTAGATCTTTTACGATGACTTTTTGATTTTTTACGATGACTTTTTGATTTTTTACGATGACTTTTCGATTTTTTACGATGTTTTCTGGATTTTTTACGATAACTTTTTGATTTTTTTTCATTGTACCCCCGTGTAATAATTTGTTTGGTTGGATATAAATCGACTCGTTTGGTAAGCTCACGTCGGTGGGTTTGACGTTCGTGGTGGCTATCTGGGTGATATTGTTGAGGGGTACTCTCATGCGAAGTGTTGTCGGGGTTATCAACATCGGTCATGGTGATCATATTAGTATGCACATCAGTCACTTTTTTATAAATACGGTTATGCCACACTAAGTCATTTAGATGTAATTTAATATTCTCGAGGTCAAGGGTGCCTTTATCACCGATAAATATCACTTTTTTGTGGCGACCTCGATGTAACACGGTGTCACCTATATTGAATTTTATAACTGGAGGTAGAAAGTCCCGGGGTGGAAACTTTAGACTCGAGACATTTTTTTAGAATACCCTATTCAATTTATCCCTGAGCCCACGTGGTCGCTGAAACTCTTGCGCTTCGGCGGCGCGTCGTGGGTCTCGTGAAGCGGACGGCCGAGGGCGGTGGCGACCGGCGAGCGCCGCAACATAGTCTGAATCAACATCGCCATCGTCCTCTGAATCAACATCGCCATCGTCCTCTGCATCATCATCTGAATCTCTCGGTAGTTGCCTCAAAAGATAATAATATAATTGACGCAATTGTAACACAGCTGTTTCATATATTGGATCTTTCTTGGTATCCGAATACTTTGAAAATGTATTATCGAAATATTGGGCTATTGCGTTATCAAATATCTCTAAAAACTCTTTATTTGCTTTAAATCTCTTTACCAGATATTTTAATGGTATCTTGGATGATGTTATTAACAGCGAAAGAATGGCTTCAATATCTGAATTTTTGCTGTCGGCTGTTAATATAAAAATATTTTTCACCAAACTGAAATAGTCTATTTCTTTTTCTCTTACCTTTTCTTTTTCTCTTACCTGTGGTGTGTGGGTTCTTTCTGTTTCTTCTTGCAACCATCTTAAATAATCGTGATCCATCGTATTTATATTATATTTATATAATATAAATGAAAAAATTTAATTAATTAACTTTTGGGTAAAGGCGCTAAGCATAATTTAATAACTCCGAGAGAAGCAACATTATATTTAATAATTAAGGGAAGATCATTATCTAAATATAGCTCTATCTGACTACATAAATTAGTACATTTAATAAAATAATTTAGATTTTTCAATGAAAATTCTCCCTGAATAATATATTCGTCATTTTTCTTTTGTATAAATTGCATATTGCCATCACATTCACATCGTCTTATTTCTGCCTTCGCAAATTGGCCACTGCAAATAAACAATAATTCATTTCCGACTGATTTTATTTCTAATTTTTCTGATATACCGCCCAAATCTCTAATAATTTTTTGAAAATCATTAGATGGCATATTTAATATACTAGAAAATTTAACATTGGGGATTTCCATTTCATCTTGATCTGGCTCAATCAATCTTAATTTTTGAATTTTAGATTGTTTAATATTGCTATTTTCAAATTTTAAACCCAAATAGTGCACCACACCGTCTGTATAATCTGCCTGTTCTATATATATAGTTAAAGTATCGTCATTATCTATAGTATTGATTAATTTAAATAAATGAAACATATTAACACCTATTATTATTTTATCTAATGTAATTTCATAAAATTCAAAATTTTCTGATGGTAATTTTAAATGAACTAATATTGTATGTGATTTGTCCATATTTATAATTTTTATACCCTCCTTGGTAAAACATATATTCGTTTCTAAAAGAATATCTTTTAACGCAGTCATTAAAATCCTGAATGGCGCAATTTGAACAGTTTTAATAGTTAATACGTTATTTGACATATAATAAATTAATTATTATAATCTTTAAATAACTTATATTGTATTATTAAATATATTTAATTATGAAACAATTATATTTAATAATTAACAAATAATTATATTTGTAAAGAAAGAGAAAATAAATTATATATTAAACCATACTAGGTATATTATCAATATTAACTATATGTTGGGGATTATTTATTTTTTTCTTAGCAATTAAATATTTATCAAAATGTGTATTTTCTAATACTTTTGTTGGCACATGATTATGTACAGAGCGAGCAATCATTTTATATAATTTGAAATCCGGATATCTTTCATCTCCATTATTTTTATAAAGAATATTTTTATTTTTATCATCTTGTACCCAATTTAATATAATTTTTTTAATGGGGGCTTTAATTTTTTTTAAATCATCTAAATCATCGATTAAAAAATCGAATAAACTGCATCCTAATCTACATAAATCAAAACTATAATTTGGTTCTAATCGTGGTTTATTAGAATTGAAATATGGTTCGCAGTTATACTGTGTGTTTGCGTCACCGTCTTTATCAAAACTATCACTGCATATTAAATTACCTTTAAATGAATATATTGCACGACCAAAATCAATTATTTTATATATTTTTCCAAATGTTGGAACTTTATAATGACGATTATTAAATTTATATATTATAAATTTCTTATCGGTATTATTATAGACAATATTATTAGTATGTAAATCATTGTGGGTTAAATTGAATACTTTTTGGTATGTTATTAGTGTAAACAATATTTGTAATACTATACTATCCCATTCTTCATTGCGAATTTTATTTTTCACAATATAATCATCTAATGTATTATTACATTTCTCTAATATTATTAGTTCCACTGGAAATTTAAATATATTAATAAAAATATTTTCTTCTGAGTCTGTTGTTGTTTCACTGGAACAACTCGCACTGTCTTCTTCTTCCGAATTAGAGTTTGTATTGTCTGTATTGCTAGATCTAGATGAACATGACGAATTACTATCATTTGTATGGTTATTTGTATGGTTGTTTTTATCTTTTTTATTATCACCTAAATGCATATTTTCATATATTAGTTCAGATTTATCTGGGTGGTCTGAGTGGTCTGGTTGTTCCGCTTGGTCTGGATGTTCTGGTTGTTCCGCTTGGTCTGGTTGTTCCGCTTGGTCTGGATGTTCTGGTTGGTCTGGATGTTCTGGTTGGTCTGGATGTTCTGGTTGTTCCGGTTGGTCGAATAGTTTTGATAGTTCATCACCTAAATTGTCTACAGTAGTAATATCATTATTTTTATTATTTTTATTATTTTTATTATTTTTATTATTTTTATTATTTTTGCTTAAAGAACATTCTTGGAATATTTCATTTAAACAATTTAAATCATTTATGTCTGATAAATTTAAATTATGATTTTCTATTTCTGAAGTTTCAAGATTTAATAAATTTTTATGTTTTCTTGTAGAATGATTAAATAATTTTTCATAATTACCATTATCTATTAAATATAATTCATTTCTATTTTTATGAAATTCATCACAATCATTTAATACATCTATATCGTCGTCAACATTAATAATAAAATTATTTTTTATTGCTAAAAATGATCCATAAAAATCGACAGCATTGATAAAGTTATAATTATGTAATAAAACACTCACTAAGAAAGAGAAAAATCCATCAATATAGGCCGTATTATTATAGTCTAACACTTTATTATGACAATTATTATTTTCTAGTTTAGGTAAATTATATAAATTATATAGATTACTTGATAAATCATATTTACTACTTATATATTTTATTGGATCTAATAATGGACTAAATTTAATAAATATATCTTTTTTAATAATATTATTACAAATATCACTAATTTCTGCAATATAATTATTTTCTGTTAATTTTTCCTTAATATTTGATAATGTATAACTATTATTTAAATTAATCGAATTATAATTCTTATTGTTTAAATCAAAGAATCTATTATAAATAGGTATATAATTTTGAATATTATCTATATTTAAAATTGTTTGGTTAGTGAAAGTTGTGTTGTTTTTTTTGTAAAAGAAATCCATTTTATTATTAAAATAAATATTTATCTAAAATTAAACATAAATCGGTATAACAATATTATTGCGTATTCTTGATTTTAATTTTTTCTAAAATATTTTAATGACATTAGAATTAAAAAAATTTGATATGAAAAATATTTCTTTTAAAGCTACTGAAACAAGTGGTCCTGTAATAGTTTTAATTGGTCGTCGTGATACTGGTAAATCTTATTTGGTAAGAGATTTATTATATTATCATCAAGATATTCCTATTGGTACTGTAATAAGTGGAACCGAAGCTGGAAATAATTTTTATGGTACCCATGTACCTAAATTGTTTATACATGAAGAATATAACACTGCTATAATTGAAAATATATTAAAACGTCAAAAAACTGTTTTAAAACAAATCCAAAAAGAAATTGAAGTTTATAGAAAATCAATGATTGATCCCAGAGCATTCGTTATATTAGACGATTGTCTTTTTGATGCATCATGGACTAAAGATAAAATGATGAGGCTCCTATTTATGAATGGGAGACATTGGAAGATGATGCTTATCATCACTATGCAATATCCCTTAGGTATCCCACCTAATTTGCGAACAAATATAGATTATGTTTTTATTTTACGAGAGCCGTATATTTCGAATCGAAAACGTATATATGAAAATTATGCTGGAATGTTCCCCACATTCGAGAGCTTTTGTCAGGTTATGGATCAGTGTACCGAAAACTATGAGTGCTTGGTAATTAACAATAATTCGAAATCCAATAAATTACAGGATCAAATTTTTTGGTACAAAGCCGAGCCACATAAAAATTTTAAATTGGGATCTAAAGAGTTCTGGGAATTGTCGAAAAATATTAATAGTGACGACGATGATTTATATGATCCTGGGGCATCGTCTAATAAGCGCGGGCCGAAAATTAATGTTCGGAAGAGTAGATGGTAAGTGGGGATATATCCCCCATGCCCCCTTTTTAAATATTTGTCTGCGTCCAAAATGAGCAGAATTATTAAAAATAAAGTAGCTATTAATAATAGTTATTATATTTTACTTTTATGATAATTATGTGTTTATAAATTTAACATCAATTTAGTTTTTGAACTTTTGTTGATACACATTTTAATTCATCTATTTTTTTTTGTTTTTTATTCGGTTCTTTATAATCATAATCACATTTATGATCTTCTGGAAAACTATGTCTACTACAAAAATATTTATTACAACGACATTTCAAATCTGTTATTTTTATTCTACGATTACATTCATTAAAATTACAATTTTTTGAATTTTCAGAATTATTGGAATTATTGGAATTATTGGAATTATTGGAATCTGGCAACACAGTTATATTATTTGATATATCAACAAATTTGTTTTCCATAAATTTATAGCTTTAATTATTAAATAAAATTTATATTTATATAAAAATTGAATACATTATAACATAATAATATTATAATGTATTAAATACTTTAAATAGAATAAATTATTATGTCTATTGAAAAATTAAACGATGATATATTATCATATATATTTGATTTTATACCATTCAAATCATTATTAAATGCTAGATTAACATGTACAAATTATAATAATAATATAGATTATTTTGCACTTAAAATATATTATTTTAATATTTTATTTGATAATTTACAAATGAAATATGATTTTATTGAATATAAAAACGAAGAAGATTTGCTATATCCATCATCATTTTATAATTCATGGAATAGAATAAAATGTGTTAATGAAAATTGTTATTATGATTCAGATAAAGACGAAAATTATATGTATCATAGATATATTCATCAACACCAATCAGCAATAGGAATCGCATATTTTTACTATCCAAATGAATTAAATCAACCACATGGCGTTGAAGATCCATACACTATTAATTCAGAATCTATTATTAGAAATAATATATGTGAAAACTCAAAAAATATTAGAAGATTTATACCTTATTGTGAAGAATGTATGAAAATTTATGTTAATTATGGCGATAGAGAAGATGGATTAGAAATACCTTATGGAGATAGCGATGGTAGAATAATAAATTAAATTATCCTCTATAGATTAGTTAATCTACTGTTTCTAAATCTTCCTTAATAGTATTTTTTTCTTGCCGGTGTTTTAATATTTCTCCTAATCCATGATCATCATTTTTTGGATCAATTATTATATTATCACCCTCAAATAATTCTTTCTTAATATCAACACTAGATACTTCCGGACCATCTGATGCATTAAGTATATTTTGTTCTGTAGTATTAATTAGATTACTGCTACTAATTAATTCACCCTTTTCATTTATATCTTGCGTTAATTTATTTCCTGTTTTTTCTGCTTTTTCTATATTTTCTCTAATAGCGCGCTCTTTTGTTTCTCTTACTCTCTTATCAAATTCATTTTTAGCAGTTTTTTCATTTTTAACCTTTTCATGCATTAGTTTATTTAATTCGTCTTCTAGATATTCTACTCGACCTGTTTTATATGCTTCCGGATGAAATGGCACCCACATACCAACCGGACCAACATATACATCATGATTTGGATCAAATTCTCTTATTAATTTACATCTTAATTCGGCTTCTTCTTGTGAAGCAAAACATCCTCGTACCTTAATTCCCCGAACGTTGGTTTTAAAACTATGTTGGTCATTAAAATCCGCTTCTAAACGCTCTTCGTTTTTTTCAATATATGTTTTATAATCATCTTCCAATGTGGTTAAAAATAATTTTTCTTTTTCGTCTTTAACAAATTCTTCAAAATCTTGAGTTAATAAATTTTGTTTTAATTTATATTTAAAACTTAAAAAATTTAAAAATTGAGTAAATTTCTCCATTGATTTATTAAAATCAAATTGTTTTAGGAAATTGTCAAAATAAAACATTTCTTTTTTTTTTAAAATTTGTTCAGGAGAAACAAAAGATAGACAAACAAATTTCTGTCCAGAAATCGGTTTATCTTCATCTAATAAATCAATATATTTTATATCATTTTTTGAATTCTCATTTTTGAAAGAATTAACTTTAGAAGTATTCATATATTTATTATATAATAATATTATTTAAGTTTTTTAAAATAAATAATAATATTATTTTCTTTATTATTATTATAATATGAACTTTGATATGGGAGAATTATTTAAACGCGCCGTTAAATATTTGGTTGAAGGTTTAATGGTCGCTATCGCTGCTTATGCTATTCCACAGAAACAATTAAAATTAGATGAAATTGCTCTAATCGCTTTAACCGCGGCTGCTACATTTAGTATTTTAGATACATATGTACCAAGTATGGGTGTCAATGCTCGCACTGGCGCTGGTCTTGGTATTGGTGCAAATCTTGTTGGTTTCCCAGGTAACGTCATGCGGATGTAATTATATTTTGATAATTTATAGATAATAATATAATATGATATATAATTTATAGTATATTATACAATCTTGAATACTCTTGAAGATTTAAATTCCAATTTAATATTATAATGTTTTATATAACATTTACAATTATTTGATACAGACGCATAACATATATTATTATCTTTATTAATACAATTTGTAAACGTCATAATACCTTTCAAGATGGTATATATAAGGTAGATCTTAAATATAAAGAAACTATGCCAGGAAGCCAATTTGAATGATTTAATAAAATTGGCTGTAAAATTATTGGAATAATAAATTTATTACGTGTATTTGCATATGTCCATTCTTTTAAACAATTATCACTCTATCTCTCGGGATTTTGCTGATTCATTAATTTTTTTTATGTATGTTTCTGTTAAAAACACAATACCACTTCATAATTATCTATACCCGTTGCCATAGCATCATCGATATTACATTTTATATTTTCTTTATCTATCCAAATTGTCCATCCTTTCTTTTTCAAAATTGCCGAAATATTTGTAACTGTTTCATGTGTATTTCTTACTAATTTATCCGGTCTCTATGTATGTGAAAAGAATAACTGGTGCATAAATATATAACTTAAATAATTAGATTTATATATTTATACCGATTTCACGTTTTTTTAGTGTTTTAAATACTCGGCTATGAATATTTAAATAGTTATTTAAACAATCATCACAACAAATATAATATAAAAAAACAAATGGTTCAATGTGTTTTACTTCATATGTTTCTTTGTTTTTTGGTAAAATAAAATCGTCTTCTTTTTCTGGTAGTAATATATATTTACTAGTGATTGTATAACAAATCCAACACCTCATTAAAAATTATAATATATTATAACTTAATAAATTATAATTTTTAAATAATAATTGTATAATTAATTGGTTTATAGATTTATATCTGTGTACAGTTATTACAATGAAAACACCCAGTATCTATATGACACGAATAATACTCATAACATTCATTCCAATATAAGTTAATAATTACATTATTATTTATATTACATTTATTGGAATAATATTTAAGAATTCATATTATATAAATTATAATATGAATATTCTTTTGGACAATTTTTATATCGTAAACTTAATTGGAATACGCGAGACCGCCCATACCCGACATGATGCGGAGGACATTGTAATTAGTCGCGTAGACGCGAACTTTTGCGGTGTTAGTAGCCTGGACAGTCGCGTTGGAAAGAACTAACTGGAGAGTCGCGTTGTCAATGCGGGAGAAATTGCATGTACCGGATGGCTGATGTTCTTCGGGGCGGAGCGAGAAAGAGTAAACATTGACACCGGTATCGGGGTGGCGAGTGTGGTGCTGGAATGGCTGAACAAGATCGAAGTATGCACCCTCGCGCTCTGAGAAGCGGTCCTGGCCATTAAGTAAAAGTTTAGCGCAAACAACGGGATTCTCACCCCAGCAATGCATGTCAAGGGCAGTTTCCGCAAGAACAAATGTTCCGGCATCAGATACACCCGAATCTTGGGTTACGCTAAAATTGGGACCAGCGTATGATGCAGATGGCCATTCGTTGAGTGAAGATGATACAATATCCGCGGCACCAGCATCCTGGAATAGACCCGACGAATCAATGAAATTATTAGTACCCGAAAGAGCACTATCACCACCGAAGGCATGGTGGGCATTCGGTAGAGCATCAACCGCATCGGTGTAATTGAATGGCTGGGCACCAAGTAATCTGTTTAAGACCGAACCGCACTCGAATGATGAGCAGTAATCAACATTGGCATCTGGCTGGACAACCCAAACTAATTCCTTGCAAGGGTGATTGAAATTGAGTTTGATTTTGTTCGAAGATGATCCAACCGATTCATCGCCGGTGAACTGAAGCTGTTCAATAAGGTATTCGTGGGGATTGGACGCCATACGACGACGCTCCTCAGTGTCTAAGAAGACATAGTCAACATAAAGCGATGCGGCCGCAAGTGACTGTTTGTAGGCATCAGTCGATTTGCATGAACCACTGTCTGCACCTAAGCTAGAAACCGCCCATAAGCATTCATCAAGTGGCGATAAATCGATATTTACTTTAAGTTCGTGGTACTGAAGAGCAATTAATGGAAGGGCAAGGCCGGGATTACGGCAGAACCAGAACTGAAGGGGAACATATAAGAATGATTCGGGAAGAGCTCTGCGAGGGGCGCAAACCTGGCGTGGGCCAGACGAGTCACATGGTCCATCAACAGGAGCAAAATCCGGGTCAGTAATGTAGGTTAATTGAGTAGTATTACCAACCATCTTGTAGTAACCCTTTTCTTGTTCTTTGGAAAGAGTTAATTGATTCCAGATATGCATCCAGTCACCATATTGACGATCGATGCGCTGACCACCAATTTCGACTTCAACCTGGGAAATTAACTGCTCTCCTGGGAAATCTAACCATCTGGCGTGTTTGGCCATAGACTGATTAATTTCAGGGAGAACAACCTGTAAATATGTACGGTACGCTAAATCGCCGTTACGTGAAACGGTGCAAGTTACCCGACGACCGAAATCAGCCTGGCCATTGAAAGTTTGCTCAATTGACTCCATAGCAAAATTGGTGTACCGTCTGTATGTGACCTTCCAAAAAGTTATCTGGGGGTTAGATGTGAGATACACATCCTGGGCCCCGTAAGCTACTAATTGCATTAAACCTCCACCCATATTTTATAATATTGCTAAAGAAAAAAAATTTGATTATTTAATTTTAATTAATAAATAAATTAATTTATTTATTAATTTATTAATTTATTTATTTATTTATTTATTATAATATTGTTAATAATTTTTCTAAAATATCATATACTATTATCATGGTTATTATAAAATATGTTTTATTAACTGATATTATATGTTATTAACATGTATTAACCGATATCGATTATTTTTAATTGTTATTAAATAATTTTATTATTTATATAATATTTTTTCCTAAAATATTAAATAAATTATTTTATAATATACTATAATTAAATATGCCAATTACAAAAAATGAATTAAATAATTGTAAAAAAAATTTAACAGTAGATCACGAACACAGTAAAATATTGAATAATATAGAACGGGATGAAAAGGTAATACCAAAATATGATGATAAAATAAACAAATTACAAAAATTATTGAATAGTGAAACAAATATTGAAAAAAAATTAGAATTACAAGATGAAATTACAAATGTTAAAGCAAAAAAAAAAGAAATAAAAAATAAAAAAAAACTTTATTTGTTAGATAATTCAAGATATATTTTTGAATATTTTGAAAGAAAAAAAAAAATATCGAATTGCAATGATAATAGCAATAATATTATAAAAAATAATTCACAAAAAGATTTGAATACATTTTTTTATAATGAAAATAGTGAAAATAATGAACCTAACGAAAATAGCGAAAAATTTATTAATAAGGATACTAATTTAGATAAATATTTCAATAACATCACGAGTAATATTACTAATTTAGAAAATTATTATTTAGAAAACGATACTTGCAAATATTGTAATGAGGGAGAATTTATATTTATAGAAAATGAAGGATTAATGGTTTGTAATAAATGTAGTAAAACTAAAAAATTATATATAGAAAATGATAAACCTAGTTATAGAGAACCGCCTAAAGAAGTTTGTTTTTATGCATATAAAAGAATAAATCATTTACGAGAAATATTAGCCCAATTTCAAGCAAAAGAAACAACTCAAATTCCCGAAGAAGTAATAAATAATATTAAAAATCAGTTAAAAAAAGAACGAATAACAACGGATGAATTAACTAATAAAAAAACAAAAGAAATTTTGAAAAATTTAAAATATAATAAATATTATGAACATATACCATATATTAAAGAAAAATTAGGGATAAAACCACCCGTCATGAGTCAAGAATTAGAAGAAAAATTATGTAATTTATTTATTGAAATTCAGACTCCATATTCTAGATATTGTCCAAAAGAACGAGTTAATTTTTTAAACTATTATTATACTATTTATAAATTATGTGAATTATTAGGTGAACATAAATTTTTACCATACTTTCCTATGTTAAAAGATAGAGAGAAACGAATGGAACAAGATAATATCTGGAAAAAAATTTGCGAAGAATTAAATTGGGAATTTATTCCGACCATTTAATCTTTCAAACATGTAAATCTAGCGGCAAATCTAATATTTGATCGGGATTATTAGAATAATTTTTTTCTCTTAAAAAAATTTCTGGATCTATTTGCCATTTAAAATAGAATTCTTGTGATTCGGCCCCTTTATTTTTTAATGATGTTCTGGTTTTTTTATTTGCCCATTTTTTAACAAAATTTTTTAAAGCTATTCTTCGTTCTGTTTGCCATTTTAATAATATCTCTTTATTTTTTTCTCTTTGTTCTTTTTTATCTTTATAGAATTTTTTATAATTTTTCATCAATTCTGCCCGATTAATAGTTTTTGTAATGGAATTTTTTGGAACGTGTGACATTATTTTTTGTGTAATACCCGGTTCATAAAAACTAAAATCTCTTAATTTACTTTTTAATAGGAAAGGAACTTCTTCTTCTGGTCCTCTTCCTCTCTTTCTTCTCTTTTTAACAGTTATCCTTCTTGGTAATTTCTTTTTTTTTGGCAAAGTTTTTCTTTTTTTAATCATATATATCATATATATAATATTTTAATATCATATATATAATATTTTAATATTCTATATTATTATAATGAATTCTGAGCAACATAGAAAAGAAACGGCGATAAAAAATGGGCTACCAGAAAATTCTACATGGACTGATATAAGCCATAAAATATATGGAATCGCGACGAGTCAATCGACTCTTAGAAAAAAATAGTGCCACCAGGAAAAGAGCTAATATATTCCATTTCATAATTAAAATCCTCGATTAAAATCCTCGATTAAAATCCTCGATTAAAATCCTCCATTAAAATCCTGGATCGTTTGTAAATACTTTTGGAATTTCTTTAACAGATTCTAATAGATTAGGTATTTTGAATTGCTCCAATATATATCCACCCAGTATACTTGATAGGAAAACAATAGCCGTTTCCTTTATAATATCTTTTAATGGTTTGGTCTCTTTATCTACAAATCTCATTTCGATAAACTTTATTATAAAATATATAATACTGATAATTATACTAGTTAATAAATAATTATTCATAATAATATAAATAATTATTAATTAAGATTAATTTTAAACGAAATTATAATTCTTCCACATCTAAGTTAATATCTGGTTCTACTGCTAAAGAATTAAGATCCATAATTTCTAAATTATCGTTTAATTCTTCTGTATCGATTTTTATTGTATTATTTTCATCATTTTCATTGTTTTCATTGTTTTCACCTTTTTCATTATTTTCAGTATTATTTATAGCCGTCGCGCTCATTGGGTTTTCACTATGAGAAAATTCATTATTTTTTTCTAAATTTGCTAATACTTTTTCAACCGATACATTATGATCTATTTTGTTTTCAGTATTTTGTAATTCATTATTTATTTTTGCTAATGAAGCACTTATATCACTATCTAAAGCTTCTTTACCTATTTCACCAGATTCATCCACTTTACCCAATTTATCAACATTTTCAGATTTATTTACTTCGATGGTTTCTTTATGTTGTGCTAATTCCTGTTCTAAGCGATCTTTATCTAATACTGTTTCGCGTTTTTCCTCAACTACTACATCTGTTTCTTCTGTTTCATCTAAATAAGCCTTTAATAACTCTTCAACTGGAATATTATCTCTAATAGTATTTAAAATTATTTCTTTTATAATTAGTTCTAATTCTCTATTATTTTTTTGAATTTGTAATGGAGCAATATCTATTTCAAAAAGATACATACTTAAATATACTTTTCTCGCAATATTAATATATACTTTATGAATAAAATTATCTACACTAGGTATTTCTATATCTATTTTTTTCTGTTTTATTCCAACTCTGGTAGCAGTTAATGCTTTTAATTGTATAATATGAACACAACTAATTAAATCTTCAATATAATTACAATTACTACTGGTTATTATTCGTTCTCTCTCTTTTTCTATAATTGCAGGACTCCATTTTGGAATATTGATAAGCAAATTTTGAAAAGTCATTAGATACTTACTCTCTTCATCATTTTCTACACACAATGCTTGTGCTTCATTAAATATTGATTTTAAGCCATCGATTAACGGAGGTGTAAATATATTTACTAATCTTGAACACCATTCGTTTTTTGACTCTATTAAACTATTTATATCATAATCATCCATTATTTTAAAATCATACTATATTTTTTATATCATAATTACAACGTATATAAATATAATTTAATAAAAAAAATATTAATATTATCTCATTTCTAAATTCACGTCTAATATTTTCAAATATTGCTAATGTTTTATATTTTATTAAATTTTCCATATTATCTTCCAATGACATATTATCTATGTATTTTAACAAATCTAATGCAGAAAAGCCCTTATTATATAATTCTGTAGATATATACATAATATCATTTAAATTAGTTGATAATTTTGAGGATACAAATTTTTTTAAATAATTTATTTTATAATAATTATTATTATTATTATTATCATTTAATAGATTATAATAATTTGTGAACTTATTTTTAATAATAGGACGAGGTATATATATATCACAAAATCTTGATATAATTGGTTTAATTAATTTATTACAATCATTTACAACTATAAAAAATCTGGTGTTATTACTATGAATTTCTATAGATCTTCTTAACGCTGATTGTGCATCAATTGTTAATTTGTCAGCATTTATTAATATAATACTTTTGAACTGTTTTTTATTTTTTGTAGTTATTGTAGACTTTGCAAAAAATTTCAAATCTTCACGGATAAATTTAATATTACCTTTACCATGACAACAATTAATATATATTACATTATTATCAATGTTTTCTTGATTGTTATCATAAATTTTAGTAATAAAATATTCTAATATATGTTTTTTTCCTATACCATAACCACCATATAATATTAAATTTGGTATTTTTTGCATTTCAATAAAATAATTTAACTTATCTATTATAAACTTGTGATTATTATTAAAAAAATTTATAGAATTATAACTAAAAAAATCTTTATTATTTGAAAAATCATAATTCATATATCAATATAAATTATTATATTAATAATTATTTATATTGAGATTGAGTATATTTAATTAATTATGATAGATTAACTAACGCAATCTTTTTGATCTTTTTGATCTTTTTATTAGATTTTCTCTTTTTATTAGATTTTCTCTTTTTATTAGATTTTCTCTTTTTAATTTTTCTAGTTTTTAATATTTATGCCCAACTTTGTAAACTTTGGGTATATGGATTATTCTTAAACGCATTTAATAATGAGGGGTCTAATCTATCATTACATTGATTTGGATAAGATACAGGAACCGATTGTTGATTTCCTCTGAATTCCTGTGAAGGTACATTAGCCGGAGCATTAGTGGGTACCCATAATCTATTGTTATTTCTATCACTATCGTTTTTATTAATATCAATATTTACGTTCGAATTAAACATCTGAGTCCCCCCTTGATTTATTCTAGCTTCATAAGATTTATTTGGATTGTCTACTCCAAAATGTTTAATATTATTATTTTTCATAGCACTTATTTGCGAATTACCCCCACCAACATAACTAGAGCTTGTTGTATCACGTTGATTGGCAATAGGTGTTTGTTTATTTGACATATACCCATCTGCGTGTTGTTTTTGAATATTTAAATAATTCATTCCCATTCTATCTCCGGTCATTTCGCGAATTGTAGTTTTTGTCTTACTATTCGGATTTACCACATAATTACCTAATGAATCGGCTTGAACATTTCCATTTTCTCTTAAATTACCGACTACATTTTCTTTGCGAGTTGGGCGTAAAATATCATTTAATGGAGCCATTAATGCTTTTACCACACCCTGAACTCCGCCCATTTCTAACTGGTGCTGCGTCGTAGATCTATTATTGGGTAAATTGTCATAACTATTTATACAATAATCATTTGCATTTGCCTTATTTTGACCTTTTAATGACGGATTTTTTATGCTTAAAGAGCCCAATTGTTGACGTTTACTATCTTCATACTCACCATCAACATATGTTGCCTGACCAGAATTTGTTCTACCAGAACCATAATATTCTAAACTGGTGTCTTCACGATTTTCATTCTTTAATATGTTTTCACTTCTAGATGTTTCACGCTTTTCTAATCCAGTTGTAGTGAACCATCTTTCAGGTCCCGATTCATAAAATTTATCAGGAAGATGTTTTTCTATTTTGCCATGTATTCCTAAATTTTGTATTTTATTCATTGCTGGTCCTTGTGGATTATTATATTGTAAATTTGTTTTAGGATTACCTTCCATGCGTAATTCATTAACCGTTCGAGGCAAATGAGTTTCTCTTCCTTCTAATCCAGCATTTAAACCACCACTCCCCTCAGTTGTATAGCCGAGATTTAATCCAGGACCAACTTGTTGTTGATCCCATAAAGTCACATTATTCATCTTATTCGGAAGATTCATTCGTGATTGAATAAAGTCACTATTATTAGGAACACCATGTTGCCAATTCATTTGTTCTTCTGGAACAAATAATGGCCCAGTTTCTTGTTTTTTAAAATGTTGACTCCCGGTACCCTGTTTATTGTCTAAAATTGCTTCTGCTAAATTAGAATCTGCTGTTGCCCCCCGAGTCTTTGACCCAAAAAATGGAACCATATTATTATGTTTAAAATTTTGTTTATCTATAGTATTTCCTGTTAAACTCATAATATCATTGTTGTAATTATTGCCTACACCGATACCGTCGGTTTGTTGTTGGTTAATTTTTAAATAATTATTAGTATCAAAAAACTTATCGGTATGTGGTCTGGCATTATTGGTGCCACTATTAACTTGATTAAAATTATTATTCATATTATTAGATCCGGATTTCACATTTTGATTCATATTTTGATTTTCTATTGGCCCTGGATTAATATTACTAAAATTTTCGCGATTATCTTTATGACAATTTGTTTTATTATTATTATTTTTATCTTGATTTGATAGAATATAAAATGCACCCAGTGCTACTATAGGAATTGCTATTTCAGCCATTTATATATAATTAATATAAATATTTAATTATATATAATTTTTACATTACTAAATAATATAATTTTCACATTACAAAATTCAAATTTTGTATCACTGGTTTTTATTATAATCATCTTTTTCTGTAATTCTAGAATAAACATTGCTTGTAAATGGAATTTCAACATATTTTTGAGGATCATCATGTAAATAATACCAATTGGTTTGTTCTACATCTCTAAACGTCCATGCCGGTAAACTTGCACGAGATTGTTCTGTAAACATTCCATAATTGGGATAATCTATTTTTCTAGAATTCACTTTATGATTTTCATAATTATTTTCTTTTAAACAATCTCGATTTAATTTACGATCTAGGCCTTTAAGATCATTTTCAATATCTAAAAGATTGGTATTTAAATTTGCTCCCCATTTCTGGAGACGAATAAAAGGATCTTCCATATAATATGGTTTGTCACCATTTCCAGGTGTATTTAAAACATGTTTTCCCGGATTTGTTGATTCTTCTAATTGTTTGGCTATTCTACATGGGTCATCATGAAATCTGGTAAACGCCATTTATAATACAATATTATATTTTATTTATATAAAAAATATAAAAATGGTATTGTCTCTAAATATTCAATTTGAATAAAAATAATATTTAAAATTGAATATTTTATAAAATAATAATTTAATAACTATATATAATATAATATATTATGGATCGGAAACCCATGCTCATTAGTATTGAAGGCAATATTGGCTCTGGTAAATCAACCATGATGAATCATTTAAAACAAAATTATAAAATACGTGGTTATACTGTAGGATTTATTGATGAACCTGTTGAAATTTGGAATTCATTTACCGATGATAATACTGGTGAAAATATTATAGAAAAATATTATAAAGACCATGCAAAATATGCTTTCAGTTTTCAAATGATGGCATATATTAGTCGGTTATCCACTATAAAAAAAGCATTAAAATCGAATTGTGATATTTTACTTACCGAAAGAAGTATTTATACAGATCGAAATGTGTTTGCTAAAATGCTTTATGATTCTGGTAAAATTGAGGATATTAATTATAAAATTTATCTAAAATGGTTTGATGAATTTTTAGATGATATTAAAGATATTAAAATTGTTTATTTAAAAACCGATCCAGAAACAGCATCAAATAGGGTAATTAAACGAAATCGAAAAGGCGAAACAATACCATTAGAATATTTATCTAAGTGTAATGATTATCACGATACTTGGATAAATTCTATAGCAGACAATGAACGATTGGTTATAAACGGTGATGTAGATAATTGTGATGATGAATATTATACAGAAATAGCTGAACAAATTACCGAATTTATTATGACATTTATGGACACGAATAAATTAAATAGTTCATTAGTTCAGGAATATTAAATATTCCTAATATTCCAAATATTCCAAATATTCCAAATATTCCAAATATTCCAAATATTCCAAATATTAGAAATATCTATTTATTATATTAATTTATTTATTAATATAATATATATGCCAACGTGCAACACTGTTATGTGTAAATATAATTTAAATAATTCTAGCGATGTAAAAAAATGGTTATTAAAAAATCATCCCGATAAAGGTGGCAAGATCTCACCCGACGAATTTAATAAAGTTATTGAATGTTATCAATATGAACTCAATGACGGAGAAAAGGGCCTTTTTTGTGGTTCTTCTCAAGGTACTAAAAGACCAAAATTAACGCCAAAAGTTTATAGGCGACGAGTTTTTTCTTGCATGCGTAAAACAGCTAATTTTTCAAAAATAAATATGTATCACAAATTTGATAAAAATGTTTTTGATCCAACTAAATTAAATAAAGAATTAGTAGAAACATCCCCCAAAATTACTCAACTTCTAAATAACATTAAAAAATTAGATGAATTAGATATGAAAAATCATGGAAAAAATTTCAAACATTTTATTTTTTCTGATGTAAAAGATGGTGGTTATGGGGCTAAAGTATTAGCATCGGCTTTTATGGCAAATGGATTTTTTAATGTTGTAAAAGCCAGAAAAGTTCCCAAACAACAACGAATGAAATTATATATAGATTTAAATCATTCGGGAAAAAATAATTTTGCTTTATTATGTTCAAATGCAATTTATGGTGGTGCTACATTTAATGAAAAATTAAAAAAAGAAATTCTTGGCCAATATAACAAACGACCTGATAATATTAATGGAAAAAATATTCGATTCATAATTTTAGATAGTGGATTTAAAGAAGGAATAGATCTCTTTGATGTAAAGTATGTTCATATTTTCGAACCTTCAATGACTATCGCAGATTTAAAGCAAACTGTCGGGCGAGCAACGCGCACATGTGGACAAAAAGGACTAGAATTTCAGCCCAATATAGGTTGGCCACTATATGTTTATAATTATTATTTAACAGTTTCAGAATTGACCCAAGATTCTATGTATTTTTCAAAAGATTTGATAAGTAATATTAAAGATAATAATCAACATTTATCCGATAAAGAAGATTTGTTATTATTTAAAGATGTAGAGAAATTCAATGATGCAACTATGCTATTTAGTGAATTCGATAAAGCAATGACAAATTTATCAGAACAACTATTTAAATTGGCCCCATTATTATCAGTTGATTATGGGTTAACTCAAAATCTTCATGACGTGGATGATTTAAATAGTGAGTTTATGGAAAAAGATTTTTATTTAATGGGTGGCGGAAGTGGTGCTGTTGGTGGTGCCTCTCAAAAAAATCCTATGAAAAATGTAAAAAAGAACACTAAATTCTATAATATTGATTTAATTAAATGTGATGGTAATTGTGGAAAAAAAAATACTAAAGATGTTCCTGTAAGTCTTGATTTTATGAAAAAAGTGTATAAAAAATATAATTATCCCACTGGATTAATTCCAAAATCACAACAAAGGGAATTTTTCTGTAATTATATGAGAGATTCTGAGAAATTTTGTAGAGCATTAAATTACGAATGGTCTCTTCGATATGCTTATATTCCAGAAACTATAGAAAAAAATAAAACTGCAAAGAAAATTGGATCAAAATTGGATGATTTAGACTTGGAATTAGGTGAAGAACCTGAAGATGACACTGATAAAGATTATAAAATACTAGAATATGCTGGTAAAAAAACAGCAACTCACACCAAATCGAAAACAGCCAATTATAAAAAAATCGTCCCTTCAACTAAATTAAATTTTCTTAAGATGAGAGATTTTATAAAATCTAATTATAATCGAGATTTTAAATGGGATAAATTAGTAATTGAGAATAAATGTGTGGAGAAATCTGGTGCAAATCCCAATTCTAACGTAAGCACTATTGAATTTAATCCAACTCAACAATTTATAATGAATTATTTTGTTCCAGAATCACCATATAAAGGAATGTTAGCATGGCATTCTGTCGGAACAGGTAAAACATGTACAGGAGTTGCCATGGCTAGTTCTAGTTTTGAGAGAGCCGGTTATTCTATTTTATGGATAACTCGAACAACATTAAAAAGTGATGTTTGGAAAAATATATTTGATCAGGTATGTCATACGATTATATCACATGAGTTAGAACAGGGATTATTCTTACCCGAAAAACTAAATAAAAGAAAAAAAATATTAAGTGAAAATTGGTTAGAGCCAATGTCATATAAACAATTCAGTAATTTATTAGCAGGGAAAAATAAAATTTATGATATTCTAAAAAAACGAAATGGACCCCAAGATATATTACGAAAAACTTTGTTAATTATTGATGAAGCTCATAAATTATATGGTGGAGATTTAAAAGCTTCGGAGAGACCTGATGTTGAAATTATGGAAAAATTAATAATGAATAGTTATCGTGCTTCTGGTGATGAATCGTGTCGTTTATTAGTTATGACAGCAACGCCTATAACAAATAGCCCATTGGAATTATTTAAATTAACAAATTTATTTGTTGAGAGAGAAAGTGAAAAAATTACTACAAATAAAAAAGAATTCGTAAAACAATATATGACCAGTGAAAATCTATTGAGTGAATCCGGTGTTCGCAATTTGTCCAATAAATTATCAGGCTATATATCATATTTAAATCGTGAAAAAGATCCTACTCAATTTGCTCAACCAATTATGATAAACGTCCCCGTTTTAATGGCGGATATAGATGACGAACGAATTAGAAATATTATATATTTGAGAGAAAACATTGCAAATGTTGGGGATAAATCAAAACAATTAATTTTTGAAGTGAAACAGAAAATTAAAAGTTTAAAAGCAGAGTATAAAAACATAAAGGCCGAATATAATAAAACTAAAAAAGCAGGGAAAACTGCGTGTAATAAGGATTTTCCTACTAAAAAAGAAAAGGAGCAAAAGAAGAAATGTTTAAAAGAATTGGAAGAAGAATTAGCTCTTTTCAATGAAGAAATGGATAATGTTTTTGACGAATTAAATAAGTTGGAAGATCAATTGCGGGAACTTATGGTTCAAAAATCAGAAAATAAAGATGAATTATTGGAATTGCGTGAAAAAATCAAAACTATAAAAAAATCATTTTTACAAGAATATATGTTATATAAACGATGTCATCATTTAACATATAAAAAATCGAGTTCCAATAAAAGCAAAACACAAAAAAGTAGATTATTATTGAAGTAAGAGAAAATAAACTATAATAAAATATAATATAAAAATTGAATAAATATAATATAATTTAAAACTAATAATATTATATTTATTAGCGCCATTACCGTCATGTATAAATTACAATTTGATGGCGCATGTAAAGGTAATCCTGGAATATGTGGAATAGGGTATGTTATATTTAAAGGCGATAAAGTAATTTTTAAAGATTATAAAATTATTTCTTTAAATAATACTAAAAATTATGCAGAATATTGCGCTGGTTTATTGGGTATTAAAAAAACAATAGAATTAAATATTAAAGATTTAGTAGTTGAAGGAGATAGCAATTTTGTAATAAAACAAATCAATCAAGAATATGAATTATGCCCTGATAATCTAATACCAATATATAATGAACTTATAGAATCATTAATTCATTTTGATAGTATACAATTTAAACATATACATATAAATAAAAATCAATTTGCTGATAGATTAGCAAATATAGCTATTTCCAAATATTATAAAAATAATGATTGCAAAATTCAGGAAATTATTTTGGAGAAAAACTAGTACCGCACCCACATGTATTATATAGTTCTTTTTGTGGTGTGAATATAAATTTACTTTCAAATATATTTTTTTTATAATTTTCATTAATATAATCAATAGTTGTACCAAATAATAAAAATTCGGATTTTAAATCAATCAGTAATTTTGTATTATTATTTTCTAGTACATTAGGTTTTTTTAAATATAATTTATTTGCTTCTTCGATATTAATTGGTTTTAAATTATAATTAAATCCATTGCATCCACCACCTGAAGCAGAGAAAAAAAACGCATGTAAATTAGTAGTTTTTAATATTTCATACATTTTTGACCAAGCTGTACTAGTAATAAAAATAGTATCTTTTAATTTATTAATTTTCATATATTATATATTATATATAATATATTATATATTACTCTTGTTTTTCCAGTTTAGATAAATAATCTTCTTCAATATCATTACACAAAATTTGAAAAGGATTTAAATCACTATTATATATATAATTTTTTCTATTAAATTGTAAATTGGCTAAGCGATCAACTGTTGAATATTTTGATTTATCATTATTTGTTATATACTTATAATTTATATAGTCCAAAATAGTTATTAAAATTATCATGCTAAAATAATAATAGATCATCATATGATTGTATTCTTTTATTTATTTTACTTTTATAAAATAAAATAAATATCAAATTTTTATTTTTAGGTTATTTTCTTTTTGAGTCCATGCCCCCGGGCGCGCTCTCGTGTTCTTTTTCTGCGTTTTCTCTCGCGCCCTCGCGTTAGTTTGCCTAGTTTGCGCCGGCGTCCACGGGTTTTTCTTTTACGAATACCATCCCCGTTTATATCTATTGCATCTAAATAATCTTTCAATCCAACGTTTCTTACCTGTTTATCTACAATATTATTTGCTATTTCTTCTAATAATTCATCTTGTTTGGATTTAGATAAACTTTCAATACTGTTTCTTTCATCAATTCATTCTCTTAATTTTATTGTATTTAATTCTTCTATCATATCTTCGTTGGAACTTGCAATAAAATTAAGCATATTATGCAAATGAGTACTATTTTGTCCACTCTCTCTTATTTTTTTCTTAGTCCTTCTTTTCTAGAATCTATTTTTCTCCTACTTCTTTAAACCTTTGCACATTTAAATCGCCGATTTTCATAAAAGTTTTTTATTTCACTTACTTAATTGTATACGACTTAATGCTGTTTGCTTTGCACGACTAAGTTGACCATCTTTAATTTGTTTACTGTCCTGTAATATTTTAATTATTCTATATATTCGTTTTTTTTCTAGTTTGTTCATTAAAACCTAAACGGTGTCCAGATGCAATTATAATATCTCTTATGTCGGCATAGCTATTAAATTTTTGTAATTCATTTTCTACATCAGTTATAAGAGTTACTGATTTTGACATATATATAAAATAAAAATATTTTATTATTATATAATGCATAAATTCTTAAAATATTTGTCTGTTGAACTTTTAATTTTACTATTATTATTGATTGTAATTTCTGTATTTAATTACTTTTCAAAAACACAATATTTAATAGAAGGATTTGATAGTAATCCGCAATTAACATTATTTTATTCCGATCAGTGTGGACATTGTACAAAAATGAAACCCGAATGGGATAAATTTGAGAAGAAATATCCAAAAAATTGTAACAAATATGAACGTAAAGATATTACAGATGAAATGAGTAATACGTATGGAGTAAACGGATATCCTACTATTGTTTTGATAAAAAATGGTGAAAAAATAAAAGATTATAAAGGAGAAAGAGATAGTAGTAGTTTTGAAGAATTTTTAAAAGAATATTTACAGTAATAAACTTATTGTTTGAGAGATTTGACGGTATCTCCCTGATATTTCAATATATTACTTATTTTTGTTGTTGTAGGAAATTCTTCATCGCCAAAAATATCTTGCAATAGTAACCATTCAAATAATCCTCCAATATAAACATATATGTTTTTTAAACCTAATTCACATAATTGATTATATTTTTTAACTATTTTATTATCACAACTATTTTCTCCATATATTACTATTTTTATTGATTTATTACTATTTATATAATGATTTAGCAATTCTATTTCTCGTTCGGCCGAAAGAGTATTTTTTATTAAACATTCCTGATTATTATTTTCTAACGTATTCACTATTAATAAATTATTATTTATTGCATATTGCATATCTCTAAAATTTATTTTATTAATAGATATAGCTCCCCCCATTAACTAAATTTAATAGCTATATTTAATATTTTTATTATTTAAAAAATATAGATAATAAAAATAGATAATAAATTATATTTAAAAATATCCGTATTATTATATGACATATTATATGACAAATTATATTTATAATAATTCAATTAATCATTCAATTAATCATTCAATTAATCATTCAAATAATCATTTTTATGATATAGTTATTCCCATTATAACCATTCCGGTTATAGATAAATTGCTATGTATAATTTGTTCATCTAAAGCCAGATGGTTTCAATTACATGCTTTTATTAATTTGATTATTACAATTATTATCATTCCGGATATTATTAATTTTTATAGACAACCATTATTGGGCTTAAAAATTAATAATAATCATATGGATAGTTATTATGTAGTTTTTCTACATATATATCATGTAATTATTACAAAAAATTTAACTATATTAGACTATTTTCATCATATTTTATTTATTGGACTCGGAGTTATTCCTGCAATATTATTTATTAAATCCAATATATTAAAATTAGGTTATATTGCCGGGTGTGGTTTTCCTGGTATAGTAGAATATAGTACATTGGCTTTAGTTAAAACCGGTAAGTTTTCATCGCGCCGGCAAAAGCAAATAAATAGTAATTTATATTGTTATATTCGAAACCCGTTAGCTATATTTTGTTGTGCATTTAATTATATTTTTTATATGGAAGGATTATTAGAAAATGATTCCAAGATTATAGTTATTTATATTAATTTGTTAATGTATTTTAATGCTACATTTTATAATAAATTAGCCATTGAAAACTATCTCATGAATGAATATAGAAATATAAAAATATCCACAAAAATATCTATGTAAAATTACATCAACCGAAAAGAAAAATGAGACAAACCCGAATAATCAATTATAAATTTTAAAAGCATGTTTTATATAAGATAATAGATATTTATTGTCGTGGACAATTGTTTTATCATTCTAAGGGTTCTCGAATAATAATACCATAACGATGAATTTTTAAAGAATATAATCTATCTTTTGCAAATTTTAATCTTGTTTCTGTTAAGTTTCCATTATTAATAACATTTTTCATTCTTGTTATTTTTTTATTTATGATACGTAAATTCGGATTTGTAAGCAAACATAAAATAAGTAAACATACATACAACATAATTATTTATTATAATATTATAATAAATAATTATGTATCAATTTTTATAAATTTTTATTTATAATCGGAAAAATTATATCTCTATAAAATGGGCGCAATTCTAAATTATATATTTCTTCCACTGTAAACCATTTAATTTCTTTTTTTTCGTACAATCCATTGTTTTTAGCGACAATAATATTTGGTGTGGTATTTCTAGCAAATTCATAATTTCTATTGAAATATATAGGGAGCATTGGATCGTAGTCTATATTAAAAATATAACTTGTATATCTTTCATGACTATATTGTTTAATATAATTATTTTTAACTAAGTTTTCTAATTCGTTACGTGTTCCTAATAATCCAGATAATTCTTCGTGCCCTTCTCTAATCGCAGTTTGAAATTTTGTTTCGCCTTTATTTAAAGAGGAGCTACCACCAAAATCCGACCATTGATTATTATGTTCTTTTCCTAAAAGAAATACCATACATACTCCATTAAAACTAACAGGAAGAATTCCCGCACCCATTATGATTTTTATAATATTATATATTATAAAAATCAATTTTAAATTTTAAAAAGGTGTAAATATATTATTTATTATTTAATTGTATGGAAACTGTCAAGAACGCCATGACTCATCTTCCATCCACCATTATTATCTAATAGTGCTGTCAATCTAATCGCTGTTGCCAGTAATATTATTGATATCTAATATTTATTAAAATAATTTAAAAAAATATTATTAATAATTAATATAATAAATGCTATCTCTATATCAACCACTATCTTTGTGCTTTGTTCCTCAAACCATTATTGAAAAGCCAAAACTAAATAATTTTAAATATTATGGCGATATTGCGCCAACTGGATTTTTTGATCCACTTAAAATTTCAAATGAAAAGAATTCAAAATATCTGAGAGAATTTGAGCTGCAACATGGTCGTGTAGCAATGGTAGCATCTACTCTACTTCCAATATATGAATATATGAAGCCAGGAACACTTGGAATTAATTATCTTTCTGATATGGATTTTGGACAACAACTACCATTTTGGTATGTAATGGCTCTTCTTGAATTTGGTCGCCTAAAGAGTGGTTGGGAAAATCCATTTACAAATGGATCGCTATTTTCTCTTAAAGATGATTTTCAACCAGGTAATCATCTTAATGTTGATGTAGATAAAGTAAGTGATCGTGCATATAATTCAGAACTAAGTAATGGACGACTTGCTATGCTAGCCACGGCACATATTATTGGAAGTGAACTTTTAACAGGACAGGGTCTATTTTAAATGTTTGATTTATAATATAATTATATATAAATGAATAAATTATCAGTAAAAATTACAAGTTCATTTTTAATATTTATGTTTATTGTTTCAGGGTTAACAAAATTTTTTACATTAGGAAAAAGTGAATCAAAAAGATTATCAAAAAAATTATTTAATTTAAATAAAACATTTAGTCAGTTTATAGTTTTTGGAGCAGGTGTATGGGAACTTATAGCATCTATAATAATTTTATATGGAATATGGTATTCAGATAAATTATTTTTACAGTTAGGTAGTTTAATGTTAATAATATTTACAATTTTAGCAACATTAATTTTTTACAGTTTTCCATTTAAACACTTACCGGTATTATCTAACTTAACTACTTTATGTGGATTATTATTACTTCCATATATTTGTATAAAATAAATATTCAATATATATATATATTAAATATATAGCTATATATTGAATTATATGGCATTAACAAATTTAGATAAAGATACCACTACAAGACTTTTTCAAATGCTTTCATTAAATGAAAGAAATGATATTGAAATAATAAAAAAAAATTATTCATCTTATTCAAAATTAGAATTACTTGCAAAACAAATTTCATTTTTGCAACAAGAAGCATGTGAAATTATTAATGATTGTAAATTAAATGATAAATTACATAATATACCTATGATGTCAAAAAAAGTTCCTGGAAAATATTATTATCATTATCTAATAAATAATAAAGATGTTTTATCGATTATTTCACCAGATGAGTGGAATACATATGATTTGTTTTTAGGAAAGTATTTATATAATTTTGATGGACTGTTTTATAAAATAAAAGAATAAAATAAAAATTGATAATTTTAAAAAATATATCAATAATAAGAAGAATATAAAATTTAAAATGGCGTTATATCCAAAAATACATGATGAATCTATATTATTAGATAATGATTGTAAGCGTTTATTAAAACGAAGAAGTAGACAAAAAATAATTGATGAAGTAATGTATAAATTATCAGAAAATAATAAAAAAAATAAACGTACCACTGATAAAATAGATTATTATGAAATAGAATTAGACAATGATAAAATAGATTATTATGAAATAGAATTAGACAATGAATATATTAATTATATTGATAAGGATAATAAATCATTATATGAAATTGTATTAACCATATTAGGTTGTAATATTAAATTGAGTTAAAGATAGTTATCAAATATATTTATGTATCTTATACCCCTCGTTAGAACATCTAGAGCTATTACGGCCTGTACATTATTGCCAGATAATCCATTACTTGCTATAACTACAAGTGAAATAATAAGTTATACTCTTCCATTTATTAATAAATCACCAATATACGCATTTAATAACATGATATTATTTTTATTTTATTATTTTAATTATACAGAATCTGCTTTACAATTAATGAATGATTTTAAAAAAAAATATATTATGCAATATAACTTAGAAAGTATAAGTATTTTAATTTATATGGTTTTTTATTTTATAAATAAAATAAATTAATGGATATGAATTTTATGAGATGTTTTATTTTCAATTGTGTATTCTGTTTTATCTCTGCCCTTTAGATAATTAATTTTATTACACAAATATCCGAGTGGAGATTTCACATTATTATAAATATTATCAATAAAATCTATATGGTTTGACATTTTTTGTGTATTTTCTACAACTTCATTATTTAATATAGAGAGAACTCTGTCTAATTTTTCTTCTAAAGTTTCATGTTTTTTTATTAAATGTTGTATTAATTTATTTAAGTTTTTATTTAAGTTTTTATTTTCATTTTTTTTCTCTTCTAGATATTCTACATCTTCTAGATCTTCTATATCTTCTATATCTTCTAGATCTTCTATATCTTCTATATCTTCTAGATCTTCTATATCTTCTATATCTTCTAGATCTTCTTTTTCTCTATTATTCATTATAGTATAAATAATAGAGTTATAATTATATCTTGATAACATAGTAATTTAATATTATTAATTTTCTTTAAATTACTAAAATATATTTAATAAAAAAAGTAAAGTTATTTGAACAATTAGTCCAGAAATACCATCGTGATATATACTTCTAATAACACCTAATTTATCATAATAATATCTTTGCAAGTGAGGAAATAATCCAGTCCATTTCATTATAAAACCATATAAACCACTAATTATAAATGATAGAATTAAAAATTTAAATATATACTTATAATTTTTTAGATTTTTTGGAAATGACATAAAATATATTATTATTGGTTGAGCTGTTGCTCCAACAAAACCAGCAATTAATGCCGCCGATAATAATGTATGATGTTCAAAATATGGTTTTAAATCTTTTATAAATGGTAAAAAAGTAGCTATAATTTTTGGTAATTTATTATAATTAAGCGACATAAATCGCAAAATAACATCCCAGAATGCAGTAACTATAAATGTATATATTATTAAACTATAGTTATTCATTATATATATATATATATAATAATTATCCACAACATATAGAATTGGAACGTAATTTTGTAATATGTTATTTATCTGTAAATTTATAAATAATCAATATCTACAAAACCCTCGCAATAGTGGTGAAATATTTTATTTTTTGGAATTTCTCTTATTAAAATATTTTCTTTTAAGCATTCACAACAATATGGTGAAAATATTTTGTATTGTTTAGTATTAATATAAATAGTCTCACAATTCATAGCCGGTTGATGATAATGAATATAATTAATTCCACTGTACCAATAATCAAAATAATATGTATATTCATATAAGAATACTTCTTTAGTGTCTTTACAACAATTATTATTAGCACATTTTTTTAATTTTTTCTTATTTTCAAGCAATAAATTTTTACACAATTTCATTTTTATTAGTGAAAATTTATGTATGCATAGATTATAATCTTTGCACACAAGTTTCAATGAATACATATCAAGAAAGTTATTCAAATTATTAGAAATTATTTCAACAATTTCAATAGGAAGTTTATTCATAATGATGAATTTGTTGTCTTAAAATTTATCTTTCTCCTTGTATTTATATTAAAAAATACAAATATATTATCAATTTTTTTTTTGTTTGTTAAATAATTCAAATACTAGAATCTAACCGACAGTTAAAAGTTAAATTTATTTACTAATTTTTTATATTCTATTTTTATTTTTCTATAATTTACCGCGGCAGGCGTATCCTCACCATCATTATACCATAGATAACCTTTCCGAAGGCTATAGTGTAAATTCGTAAGAATTGTTTTCCAAAATGATAAATTACGCTTTCCACTAACCATATTTAAACAATTTTTCAATATTAAATGAGTTGATGGAATTGAAACAATTATATCATTAAATTCATCAATTTCTATATTTAATGCATTATCAATTGCGATAACATCTAGTAAGATATATTTTTTCCAAGCATTTTGAATTCTTTGAGATGCTTTGTTTCTTATTTCGTTTCTAATTTCATTTCTAATTTTAAAAATATAAATAACTATTTCGGTTGGAAGCTTTTCCCAAGACATAATATTGATTCTTACTGTTCGTTCTTGTTGTTTTTTTTTGGTTACTACAAATAACCCTTAGCTTTTTAAAAATTTCAATTTTTTTTTAACTCATAAAACTATGACTAAAAAAAAATTGAAAAATTATAATAAAATAATTGATATATATCTTTTTCAGTTGACAAGATCTGTTTTCAAATGCAAACTTTTTCAGATTACAATTCTTCGCTCAATATTAATTCATATATTCAAAAAAGGAAAATGGCATTGGCAAGATGTCGCAAATGCGTGGACCAGATACATTGGTATAAATATCTTGAGAAAAATTACCCAGATTGGTGGAAATCCGTTTATGAAAACAAGTGGTTAGTGCGTATTGATTTTACTGATATCTTAGGTCCTGCTTATAAGGAAGAATTTCATATTTATTATCTATATGTAAACAAAAATTCTACAATGCAAGAAATAGTTGCAACATTTTCAAAAATGATGGAAAATAAGAAAAACTCTTTAAAAATGTGCTTTGGCGAAGATATTTTAACCAATATTTTAAAGCATTGCACTATTCCAAATACATTTGATCCCAATGATTATTTCGTTTATCTCCACAAAACCATGATAACCCCTGGATGTACTACAGGAATACCAGGAGTTTATAAAGCAAGGCAACGCATAGAAGACAATATGAAACTAAATCGCTTGGCAGGACAATTGGTGGGACAAGATGAACATAATTTATACATTCATCTTCGTATTCGAAACAAACTCAATATTGGTAATATAAGTAACTTTTCTGGTAAATATCACAAAATATTTTGTGGAATAAAATGATATTGGTAATATAAGTAAGTTTTCTAGATAATATGACAAATGTAGGTCCACGTAATTGAAAATAATATATTTTTAATTTTTCTCTCCAACAAATTATTTAGAAAGTTTACTAACGCATCTGGCAAGTGCGTCGTTAATTTTTAATAATTTTATTTGATAATTTTTCAAAAAATCAATTTCTTTTTGTTGATTTTGTAAAATTATATGCATCTTTTCTTTTTCAACTTCTTGATCATTTAAAACTTTAATCAGAATATTTGTATCAATAATTTCAGATGGAAATGTAATTTGATTATAATTATTCTCTTGATTATAATTATTCTCTTGATTATAATTATTCTCTTGATTATAATTATTATTATGCAAGTGTTCATTATTTAATTTATTTAATTTTTTTTCATTTAAGATATCATATCTATCTTTGATAATTCTAAATGAACTAGAAATTTTATTATATTTAAAAGCATTACACCAAAAATTATTAGCATCAAGGCTTGATCTAATATTTACTAATTCATTTTCTCTAGGCATTCAATTTTTTCTCTGTTTAACACATATTTATATTTTTATATATTATTTTTTATAAAATATAAAAATAAAAACAATAAATAATTAACAATAACAATGTAATAATAATAGTTATTTAAAAAATTATACTAATTCCATAATATCTCTGGGACTTTCTTCTTTTTTTGTTTTTTCTTCTTTTTTTGTTTTTTCTTTTTCTTGTAATTTAATACTATCTTTTAACGATTTAACAAATCTTTTATTTTTTATTATCTCTTTATAGTTATTAATCATTTTTTCATAATATGATTTTATAGCTCGTCTATATGGTTTATCTTGTATATTCATGTTTTTCAAGCTAATTTCTGGATAATTAGAAATTTCTATGTCTTTTTTATTGGTTCTCGATATTGTAGATCTTTTAGATGTTGTAGATCTTTTAGATATCGTAGATCTTTTAGATATTGTAGATCTTTTAGATATTGTAGATCTTTTAGATGTTGTAGATCTTTTAGATATTGTAGATCTTCTTGCATGAGGTAATTTTTCTTGATTGTTAACATTGTTATTTTTTACTAATTCATAAGATAAATTTGTATTTATAGTAATAGTTTTGTTAAAAATTTTATCTAATTTTTCTTTTGATAAATTAGCAAATTTTTTAACAATTACTCTTTCTACTAATTTTTCAAAATTAACACTATTAACACTAGTAGTCGACTTTGCTCTTCTTAATATAGATTTTCTAGATAATGTTTTAGATCTTGGTAAACTTAAAGATCTTGCTAATCCTCGTCCTTTTTTCTGTGTGTTTTTTCTTTTTTTCTTACCACCTTCAGAAAAATATTCTTTCAAATCGTCTATAGTTATTTCTTCTCCACACATAAACATTATATCCATTTTTAAATTGGGAACTTCATTTTCTTGTAAATGCTCTTTTATATTATCTATTTTTTTAGCAAAAATTCTCTTGACTTTTTCAGGTGCTTCTCTTAAATAATAATTAATATCCTTTTTTTCTATACCATTTTCCTTCATAATTAATACTTGCACTACTAATATAAACAATTCACAAATTTGATCTATTGTTTCTACTTTACCTGCATCTATTTCATCTTTTATTTTTTTATAACACATTTCTCTCATTGTCGGAGTAATACTATAATCAAATTCAACCCCTATATCTTCTTCTTTTGACTCTGGTAAATCCGAATTAGGTTTTAGAATATTAATTAATTTGTGACAAATATATTTATTGTTTGAATCATAATTATTATTACTTGTTGTTTCTTGTAAGAGTTTTTTACTTATTTCTAGTAAATTATTTATCGCATTTTCAATATCTTCATAAATTCTAGATTCAGGATCCCTTTCTGCTTCTATTTCGAACTGATTACTTAATATATCATAATACTCAGTTATACTTTTTTGTAAATCTGAAATACTTAATGTTTCTATTGAATCTATTTTTTCTTGTATAATACTTTCAATATTTCCAAATAAGTGTCCATCATAATTTTGATTAATAGTTTTTAAAATATCTTTTATTTCTCTTAATATAGCTTTCAAATCTAAGCTACTACTACTAGAACCACTACTTTTGATTACAGGTTTATTAAAATTTTTTACAAATTCTACAGTAATAGTTTCATCTTCTTTTGTATTACTATCACTACTAAATTTTTTAATGGAATTTATTATACTATTATTTATATCTTTTTCTTCCATTATTAATGTCATTAAATAACTTTCAGTTGCTTGTGAATGTATTGTCACTAAACGCTCCACCATACCCAATGTACAACTCATACTTCCTTGACCATGTGCATTAAAAACTTCATTAAAATAATATTGTAAAAACATATGCATATAAACTTTTGGTCTAGTAATTAAATATATTAAAGAAGAAAATACTAATCCTAACCAACACCATGCTCCTGGTTCTCCGTTTTGAAGTGGATTTTTAGATGAAATTAATATATCTATAAATTCATTATTTACTATTCTATTTAAATTGTCATTTAATAAAACTTTCTCATCATTACTATATTCTAATTTTTCAGTCAAAATATCTTTTAAATTTCTACAAAAATTATTGGTTAAATAAGATTTACTAATAGAATCTAAATTTTGATTATTTGCTATTTTATTGATAATTTCTAATAATTTATTAAAAAAAATTATATTACCTTGACGAAATATATATTTATCTAATAAATTTCTTGGATTAGTTACTGAATTTTCTGTATTAGTATCACAAAATTCTTTAAATTTATTTCTATTATTTATAATAAATTTAGATCTACTATGTGTTTCATTTGCATTATTTTGTAATTCACCAAAATTAATATTTTCGGTATTAATTGCTAGTCCGGTGTTTTGTGTATTTTCAAAATCTGTATTTTCATTTGTTTCCGCATTTAAAAAATCGACTCCTTTTATATCAGCAATTTGAAAAACTGTTCCTATTAATCTACATCCTTTAAAACTTGCATTTGTTAAATCAACAAAAGTAAAATTTGTTGCAGTTAAATCTTTATTTTTAACTTCACTAAAATCAAAACCTTGAAAACCTTCAATTTCCTGAAAATTACAGTTTTTGATATTAGAATTATTCATTGAAACGCCTGGTAAAAAAACAAAATAACCATAAGTAGATACATCAAAATAATCATATGGTTTTATTAAATCTTTTAGTGTAGTTACAACTATTCCTAATCTTGTATATTCACTATTAGTCATTTCAAGTATTCGATTATGCACAGATCTATCTTCTTTTATTCTTTTTGCTTGTCCTTTAAAATCATCAAAATCATTTCCAAATATACCATTTATTGCGCTGGTTTTGTTATTTCCATATTTAGGTTTATTTGTATAATGTATAAATATGTTACCAAACCAAGTTAATTTATTTAAACATGTTGAACGTGCCGCAAATTTTGAACCTTCTAAATTACAAGAATCAAAATTGGTTCCATATAACTGACAACATACAAAATCATTTTTTTTCAAATTAAGTAATGGCGCACTACTATTATTATTATGTATTGAATCATAATTAAATCTAAATCCAATATATAATCCTCCAATAAAAATACATTCTTCTATATTATTATTATTATGAAATATTGTTGTACAAATTGGATTTAAATAATTATGAAATATACATTCCTGAAATTTACTTTGTATTATATTATTATTAATAAATTCAGTACATCCCAAATTACCAAAATGAGCAGAATAAAAATTAGTATTATGAATTTTACAATCTTTGAATACACAATCTATAAACTGACAATCTATAAATTTAGAGTTAAAAAAATTACAATTTAAAAAATAAACATTATTCATATCTAATTCATTAAAAATAACATCATCGAATGTAGTATCTATAAATAAATATCTATTAAATTTATTAGTACTAAAAGTAAAATTTTGACTAAAATTACATTTTTCAAATATTAGTGATGGATAAAATTTATTTATGTATAATATATATTGAGGACTTACAATATGATGTAATATACCATTATTATCAACATTTATGTCATTAAATGGTGTTATAAATAACATTTCATATTTTTTAAAATTTTCACCGCTTCTAATACCAGGTGAACTAGTATTAGAATTTAATTCAATTTGTCCTTCTATAAATTTGCATCTTAAAAATATAGGTGCTGGATATTTTCTATCCTTTGAAATTGCACCCACAGTAATATTTTTCAATCCAATATTATAAAAATCACAATCCTCAAATGTCGAATTCAATAAATCTACATTTTTAAATTCAAATTTGTCTTGAGAATTGTTAAATTTATCTTTAATCGTTCTTAATTCTGCATCTCTTTCTATAATATTTTTATATATTTTACTATTAGGACTTGCATTAATAAATTTAACTAATTTAAAATTAATGTTATTAAAATTTGTAGATGCAAAACTTACATTTAAAAATAAACAATTATTAATTTCTTTAATTAAATCTGTTGTTTTTGAACCACCATCATAACCTAAACTTTTATTACCAAATTTACAATAATAAAAATACATATTAACTAATCTATTTGGTGTATTATTTTCTTCCAATATTTTCTCTATATTTAATCTATAATTATCTTTTTTTCCACTTATACTACATAATTGATCACTTATTAATTTTTGAGCAATATCAATTTTCATTTTAGATTTATATGCTCTAGAAATTTTTGTAGAAGCTAATTCTTTTTTACTTTTTAAAGTTTTATGAATATTATATTGCGTTTGTATTTTTTTAGCAAATATATTCATGCTATTTTCTAAAGCATTAAATGTATTTTTTTCATACTTTAAATGTTTTATTAATAAATGTTTCATTTTTTGTAAATTTTCTGAATTATTATTCATTTTATTATATAAATATAATAACATTAAAATAAAATACAAATATAATAATAGTTTTTAGAATAACAAGAAATAAATGATTAGTTCACAGAAACTGAAAATAAAATATAAAAATAATAGCTCACTGAATATTTAGAGATTAAACCCTTGAAGGTTTAAAATGGGACAAAATTTTACAGGTTATTCTAATATCATAATTATTGTTCAAATAATATTTAACAGCAGACATTTTATAATCCATACTTTTATGCGTCATTCATATAATAAAAAAAGAATAAATATTTATTAATTAATTGTCCCATTTTAAATCTTCAAGGGTGTAAAATTGATTTTATAATATTTATAATATTATTTAAATATTATAAACTATGTTAAACAATATAATTTTTGAAATGTTTAAGCTTTTTCTTCTTCTGAGGAAGAACAATAACATTTTTTACTAAAACTTTCTTCTAAATCATCATAACTAATAACATTTTTAGGAAATTTTAGTTCAAATAGAAATCTTGAAACATCAGACGGTACAAATCCATCTTGAATTCTACAAAGCCATCTCATTTTATGTCTGCAATCACATTTACAATCACAATCTTTATGAATTATTGGTCCAAGTTTATCAAGAAACCTAATATCATTAAGATTTTCAGGTTTATTTGATTTATGAATTTCACAACAATTACAAGCTTTAAATTGATTAAATTTTTTAAGACTAATTTTTTTAATTTCATTAAGATGAAGATTTTGAAGAGGCGTTATTTGAATTAATGAATCCATTATAAATATTAAATAAATATTAAATAAATAATTAATAATTAATCAATTTTTTTTTGTCTAACAAAAATATTTTATATAAATAAAGTTATGCCTATTATAGAAAGTCAATTCTTAGGAATAATAATCTTAATCTTCTTTACAGTAACTGTCTCTCCGCAACCACAGTATCCTGAACCAATAGTACAATAATTCTTCTTATTGTAGTTAGACCTACAATATACAATAATATCATTATCGATATTAAAATCACTATTTAAGTTGATGGAATGATCATGATTATAATAACCCCTATGAGGAAAATCATGAATCACAAAAGTTCGATCCTTCTTGACATAACTAGAAATGTTATCTGGATCTGAACAATAGCCACAATGAGTAGTTCCACTAGTGCTGAGGGTAATCTTACACATTGACATTTTCTGTATATTGTATTTGAAAAACTGATGTTGTCAAATAAAAATAAATCATACAAGAAATCAATTTTTTTTTATCAATCAATTTTTTTTGGTTTTTGAAGAAAGTCACATAGATTGAATATCAATATACTTTAACAGCAATCGCAATCATAATAACCTCGATGTGCCCATTCCATTGCTTTAATATTTAATGGTAATATTTTTTTCTCTCTTTTGCAATTTAAAAATGTATATTTTTCATATAATTTAAAAATTGCTTGTTCTTTTAATTTTGCTTCTATCATAATATCTATATTACAACCAAATTTTTCTGGTATTTCAAGTAAATAATCAGGAATTTCTTCAATAAAATCACTATGATGTCCAATCTTTCCAGATCCTTGTTCGCTTACATGAAATTTTGGTTTTATATCTCTTTTCCACCAAGTTTCTAATACAGCATGTATGTATTCATCTGGTGGATTAAATTTTTCTTCTTTGTGTAGTAATTTATAACATTCAAAATGATGTGTATCAAAAACAACTGGAATATTAACTTTTTCTGATACTTCTAAACAATCTTCTATTGAAAAATTCTTTTCACAATTTTCTAATACTAATCTTTTTTGAACATTTTCTGGTAACTCATAAAACTGTTTACACCATCTCTCTATTGTCTTTTTTTTATCACCATATACTCCACCGCCATGTATTACTACTACAGAATTTTTATCTAAACCCATCAAATTTAAAATATCACAATGATATTTTAAATCATTAATAGTATGTTCAAAAGCACTTTTAGTTGGTGTTCCTATAACATTATATTGTCCCGGATGAAAAGTTATCCGTTGATTATATTTTTTTGATTTCTCTCCTATTTGTTTAAGTAAATCTAATGCAAAATCAATTTCATATTTATCAGCTTTAGAATTTGAGTAATGTGGAAATAATTCACTGCTTAATCTAAATACTTTAATACCATTTTGTTCATTCCAATCCATCATTACAAGTGTATCTTTTAAATTTTGAATAATCTTTTCTTTCAATGGTTCAAACCCCTTTGTTTCCAATGTTTTTAAGACAACTGATCTTGATGACATAATTGGTGGTTTTTTGGAAGATAAAATAGTATTCATACAACATAAACCTAATTGAATAGATTTATTTTCACTCATAATATAATAATTTTTATAATTATAATTTTTATAAAAATTATATTTCAATTTTATTTAGCTAACATTTTTCCAAATTTCATCCATAATAATACACTAACTGTAAATCCTAGTAAAAAACCAGCGATACATTGATCTGGATGATTTCCTAAAAATGGTCTTGTTAAGAATGGACCAAGAAAGAAAGTTAAAAAAGAATAAAATACCATAGCCATAATTGACAATGAACTACTTAAATGTGTCATTTATAATATAAAAAGATAAAATTGAAAAAAATTAAATTGAAAAAAATTAAATTGAAAAAAATTAAATTGAAAAATATTTAATATTAGTATTTAATAAAATATTAATATTAAATAATTATGTCATGGCAAATGCTACCAAATGAAATTACTATATATATTCTTAAAATTAGAAATAATATACGATATACAGCTTCAAAAAAAATTCAAAATGCATGGAGAAAATATATTTTACCAGAAGATATAGCATTAGAGTTAGCATTGGAAATAGAAACTGATCGCTATGATAAAATTATGGTTTCAATTCCATCAACTCATTTAATATTGAAAAATTGTTTAAATATGGTTAGTGGAAAGAATTATTTATCATTTTGGAAAACAGTATCAGATCTATTACAAGAAAGTTTAACGACATATCAATATTCAGATAATGAATGGTTAACACCAGAAGCAGTAAATTATAGAAAAATAAAAATAGAATATAAAAAATTATTAAAAAAATTTAACTTTGAACATTAAAATTGAAATAAAATAATTAAATAAATATATATAATATTATTATAAATAATGCATCGTGTATTTAAACGAGAGCTATTTACATTTGCAAAAAAATATTATAATGATTTAAATCGATTTACACCTGATGATAGTTTTCCAAATAATAATAAACTTTTTGTAAGAATTTCAACTACGATTGAAAAATTATTTGAAAATGATTATGATAAAATGACTGATCTACATAGATGGTGTAATAAAACATCTCCAAAGTATAAAGATAGTTGTGATTGGGAAAAAAAATTAGATAATGCTGGGCGTGATAATTGTTGCTCAAAATATTATTAATATTTACATATATAAATGGTAGTAGATTGTTGTAATATTACAAGAAAAAATAAAACATGTAAAAGAAAAGATGGTAAAATTTTTTCTTTGCCCAGACGCTTTACAATGAAACAATGTAAAAAGCAAAAAGGATTTACAATGAGATCTTCATGTGCTCCTTTTAATCAATGTGCTAGAAAGAATAATGTTGAATGTATAGCAAAATTATTTCCTGATAAAATTGTTAAAAACAATAAAGTTAAAGGAATAGTTAATTTTAAGCAAAAAGACAAAAAATTAATTATTAGTTATAATATTCAAAATTTAAAAGATGGACAACATGGATTTCACATTCATAAATGTGGTGATATAACAAAAGGTTGCAGTAGTGGTTGTGAACATTTTAATCCATTCAATGAAGACCATGGGTCTCTTACCAGCAAACATTCACATGCTGGAGATTTAGGTAATATAATAAGTAAAAATGGAAAATCTTTTGGTGAAATTATTACCGACAAAATTAGTATTATCCCTGGATCAAATAATTCTATAATTGGTAGAATGATAATAGTTCATGAAGATAAAGATGACCTTGGTTTAGGTAATAATGAAGAATCATTAAAAACAGGAAATGCAGGAAAACGATTATCATGTGGAATAATTGGAATTAAAGATGGATATTAAATGCATAAAAATTTTTGTAAAAATTATAATATAAATTATATGTATAATGAAAGATTTGTCCCCAGAAATGCCTCGAGAAATGCGGTGTAAACCACCAAATGCTGAAATACAATATAAAAATGTACGTGGAAATATTTATTATTTTCAAAATGTAACTAATATAGATAAAAAGGATTTAAATTTAGGAAAAATAAGACCACACTTTAGTGAAGATAGTGAAAAAACCGAGGGACGAGATTCTATATATTTTATTAAAGAGGAACTAATTGATTTTGAAATTGAAGATTGTGAGTATAAAGATCCAAGTGTTGATCCAGGACCTGAAGTATTTTTTGATTATGCTTTATTGAAGTTACATGTAGAAATAGATGGTCATAATAGTGTAGGTAATATAGCTACTAATATAAGATTAGTTGATAATGACAAAAAAGAAAAAAAAGAGAGAAAGAAAAGAATTTTCTTACCATAAAATAATATTTATAAAAAATTAAATAATTTTATATAAATATATTTAAAAATTTTAAATAAGCTTATAAAATCAATAAAACCATTAAAACAATATCTGTAAAATATCGAATATTTTGGGCATCCAATTCTACTTTAATAATTTCTGGAAAAAAATTGTTATATTAAATTAAAAATTTAATAAAAACATTTACAAATTCGAGAAAATAATGCCGGTTTATTAGTTGATTTTTTCATTTCCTCCATAAGAAGTTGATGTTTTACTTTGAACCCTAATCCTTGTTTAATACAATTTCTAGTTACTTCATCCTGTGTAACAGGCGTAATTGTGCATTCACATAAATCTTTCCAATTAAAAGCCCATTTATAAATATCAAATACGGATGGACTGCTTGCAATTGCATATCCACACGCTAGACTAGGAACGTGCCATCTACCAAAGGATGTACACAATCCCGAATCTTGTTTATCTTGTTCTTCTGTCATTGTTGAAAATAATTTAAATCCATCGTCAACACAGCCTGGTTTAAATTGATATTTAATAAAATATAAACTTTCTTTTTGTTTAGGGCCAGAATTAACATTTTTATATTCTACCATATATCTTGGTTCTTCTTTTAAAATTAATTTACGATGTTCATTATCATCTAAAACTGGTGTAACTTTAATGTCCGCCATTGGAACCCAATTTATTAACCATTTTTGGACACTTGCAACATTCTGGGCTTGAGCTAGACAATATCCTTTTGCTTGACCAACACAACCCCATCTTCCAAGTAATTTTACATCACCTAGTTCTCTTAAATCATCGCTCTCGGTCATCCCGCCAAATAATGTCATACAAGTATCTCGTGTTTTATGTTCTGGTAAAATAGTATATTCGCAAATAAAAGTACTATAATCACTCATAATAGTAATAATAATAATAATAGTAATATCTTTAAATTCATTCAAAAAATCTATTTTTGAATATTATTTTTTTTCTCTCTTTAAAAGTCTTTTTTTTTGTTCTTTTACCTAAAAAGTTAAAATATTTTTTTGAGAGATTATAACGTTTGGCTACATTTTTAGCGTTTGGAAATTTATCCTTATTATGTTTTTTCATTGCTTCAAGTCTAACTTTCATAATCATTCCAACTTGCCATATACGTTTATGTGGATATTTTTTTGTTTTATATAATCTCTCTAGTTTCTTAATAGTATTTTTTATATCTTCAACTGTTTTATATTTTATATTAATAGTATCACTAGGATTTTTATCAATGTAGACATCAAAAGATTTTTTTGGATTATTAGGATTATATAAAAATTGTCTCTTTTGTGTTTTATTTTTTTTATTCATTATTATTATATTATTATTTTTAATTTTATTAATATAGTTTATAATATTTGATATTACAAAATTTCTAAGAAAATGGAATTGATTCAAATATACTATCTTGAAATTTTTTATCAAATAAATAAATTTTATTTTTTATAAAATCGTTTATTATAAATTCACTAACTCGTAGGGTTATGTATAATAAAAATGTATTTTTATTAATTATATTATTTATTGGTTTTGCAATATTAATATCTTTAATATTTACTAAAGTATTTATATTTGTAAAACATGAAATTCCATTATGACTTACATAACATTCTTTTATTTGCATTATATAATATAAATAAAAGAATATAAAAATTTATTATATTTTAATAATAATGTATAGAATAATTCCATTACGTATGTTACGCCGAACGAGCGGTGTTATGTTTGATGAAATGGTTCCTTCTGATATTCCAAAAATTCATGGAATTGATAGAGTTATTCATGGTCCAAATTCTATATCACCCGGGCCAGTAGAAGATTCGCCAATTCCTATTAAACGCCCATGGTATATGCACCCAGGTCAAGATGATAATCTACTTGTTTTACAGGGAACTCGATATATTGACATTTTTTGTCCAAATACAAAAACAAAAGCTAGTTTTATTGTAACGCCTGAAAAAGTATATAAAAATGATAAATTATATTTTAATGGTCCCGCTATGGTAGTTTGGCCCGCTGGCATTTTTCATCGAATTATTAGCGGCGAAGAGGGAAGTATTAGTGTTAATTTTTCAACCCGCACAGATAAATTTGATTTAAAAGATAATTTTAATATTTATAATCTATGCACAACAACTGGTGATTATCACTTATTAAGAGATGGTTCTGATGATCAGCCTGATTTTGCATATAAATATCCAAGCGAAGAGTTAAGAACTTTATTTAAAGATATTAATTAAAATAAAAACAGATTATATATGCAAAATAAGAAATCTCCTTTAGAAAAAACAAAAAAAGAAAAAACAAAAAAAGAAAAAACAAAAAAAGAAAAAACAAAAAAGGAAAAAATGAATAAAACAAAATTAAAAAGAAAACAAAAAATAACACAAAAAAAAGCAAAAGGTCCATTTAAAGATAAAACGGTAATAATTAATCAATTACAACAACGAAAATTACCAGACGATCTAACAAAATTAATTACAAGACATTTTGCCGCCTCTACTATTCAAGATGCATCAAGAAGATATAATCCTAAGAGAGATTTATTTGAGACACTTATGATAAGAGGGCTTACAAGATATATAACAGCCGGAAAAGGAAACGATCATTTTATAAATCAATTATGGACAAATTTAAATCCTTTTAATGAATTCACAGCAAAATGGCTAATTAAGGCTTCCAAAGTTCTTATTAGAAGTGATTTTGACTTTGAAAATAGAAATTTTTGGTGGAAAATAATGGAAAAAATGTTGCAACAGATATCAGAAATTGAAGAAGATGATGAGCCATTACAAGGTATACCTGATTTTGCATTTACCGGTAATGAACATATTTATTATCAAGAATCTAAAGATGCAATTATTAAAATTTTAAAAAAAAATGGCTTTATCATAAATGAACCTGATTGGGTTAAATTACATACAAAATGGAAATTTTTATCGGAAGGTATAGCCCATATATAATAAAACTATATATTAATTTCCTCAAATCTTTCACATAGTAATTCTTGATAAATTCTTTCTGCCATTGTAATATATGTATCATTAATTAAATTTTTATATAATTTAATAGCCGATATAATTATATTATAATTACCAGTTTCAATACTTTTATCTATTTCAAACAAAAATTTATCTTCATTTGTATCATTCATATATCTTTTTATAAAAATATATAATATAAAAATATCAATTTTATATATAATGAAATTATATATAAAAATATCAATTTTATATATAATGAAATTATTAGTAGAGGCAGGTGTAGTTGGAATTGCCACTGTTATTGTTGGAACATTGGTTGGATTCATTATTGGAAAATATTTTTCAACCAATTTACCAGCAATATGTAAATCGTGGAATAAAAATCACATTATGGAAATTTGCCTCTTTCTTACTGGATTTATAATACATATTTTATGTGAATATTTAGGAGTTAATAAATGGTATTGCAATAATGGAAATGCGTGTCAAAAATAAAATAAGTTTGTCTCATTTTTTCTTTTCGGTCGGTGTAATTTTCTATGTAAATTAATTTTCTATGTAAATTAATTTTCTATGTAAATTATTTTTTTCTTCAGTTTTTTTTCTTTTACCGTTTTATTTTTATTTATATCATTTGAATTAATATTCGAATAATGAATTAAATTATATTCTACACATAATAAATTTTTTAAAAACTCATATATTTGATATAATGTAGGTTCATCGCATTTTCCCACCATTAAAACACTACCTGTTCTAAATATCATAAACGATATTTTAATATAATGTTCCTTAAATTTTATTGGCTGAACCCCAGTTTGAATAAAATTTTTATCTATTATATTATAATAAAATTCTGATTGTATTCCCGGATATGAGCATGGATCATAACAGCTATTAATATTATATTTATTTCTTAATATGTCAAATAATATTTCTCTATTTATAAAATATCCACAATTGAAATTACTATTAATTAAAACATTTTCAGTTTTGTCTTTGCAATATTTTATATCACCATAACCATCAACTTTATTTATTAATTCGATCAATTGATCTAAACATATATGTAGCATATCATCATATTTTATTCCAGGAATTTCTAATTTTCCAGTATTAAAAATTTTAATATGTATTTCTTTAAATTTTTGTTCATATAATATACGAATAACTACTACAAAACAATTATAAAATGCACTTTTTTCTTTACACCTATAATTAATTATATCTTTTTTACTAATACCGATGCTTACTTTTCTGGTATCTTTAAATGGTATTTTTCCAGACGGATTATCAATATTATTAATTATATGTGATTTATAATAATAATATTCATTTATTTTTTCATTTAAAGTATTAAATTTTTGTCTATCAAAAGACTGTATCTTTATCTGTTTTTTTATTATCCCTTCTTTAGGAATATGATATTGTTCTATTGGTAATTTCCAAAATAGATCATTTAAATCTATAGCTTTATTTAAAAATGAGATCTTTGTTTTTGTTGAAATATATATATCACTACATTTAGGAATATTATGATCTAAATTAGCTTTAATGGAATTATCTATTTCTATTGATTCATTTAATATTGGTAAATTAAACGTATCTGTTTTTAAAAAATTTTCCCATTCATTATTTATATTGTTTGTCATTACTTATTTAAAAATAATATCTTTAAATAAATCTATTTCAATTATTTTCTTAACTATATTTAAAAATGCTTTTACAAAATAAAAATAAAATTATAAAAAAAACTAAACCAGTTGAAATACCTAATTTTAAACCAACAGAAATACCCAATTTAAAACCAGTTAAAGTTATAACTAAAACTCTACCAATAAATATTATAAATAATATTTATGAATATGATGTTGATAGTTTAACTGATCAAAATAATTTAGATGATAATTCCAGCTTATATAAATTAGATTTTAATATATTTGATCCTAGTAAATTTTCTCCACCAAACGAGTGGACTACTAGATTAAAAAATCGTATAAGAAGTTATAATGATGAACTTTATATGATGAATATATGATGAATATATGATGAATATATGAGTTATTTTATAGAAAATAAATAATGTAAATATTTTATACAGAATTTGTTATCCAAATTATTATAAATAAATTTTACATCTAAAATGTTGCTATCGTTTAAATAATTCGTTTTGTCTAGTAATATGTAATTAATATATTGTTTTAATATATATTTTTCATCCATTAATAATGATTTACTATAATTATTAATATATAAATTAAAATTATTAACTGATTCATTTAAATTAATATTAAAAAGCTTTTCAAAAATTTCATCATTTAATATATTTCTTTTTATTGTACGCATATTATTTTGCATATTATTTTGCATATTATTTTGCATATTATTTTGCATATAATTAATCATGCTTCGAATATCTGATTTATAAGTAGTTTGAATATTACTTAATTCATCGACGGTTAAATTCAATTTTTCATTAATATTTATTCGATATAAATATTGTATAATTAATGATTTGGGCAATTCATTAAATCTTATAAGTATCAATTCTAAAAGCAACGATTCGTCTATTTTACTAATATAATTACAAATTAAACAATATCTTACATTATTATTATTAATTTTTAATAAATATTTTAATGCTTGTTGTGCATTTTTCGTCATATAATCTACTTCATCTAATATTACAAATTTAATTCCTTTAATAAATAAATTTTTACTATTTACAAAATTATTTATATTATTGCGTATAGTATCTATTCCTCTATCATCTGAAGCATTTAAATGAATTATTAAACTATTATCTTGTTGATTATATTTGTTCTGATATTTTTTAATCAAATTAATAATTGTAGTGGTTTTACCTGTACCAGGCGGGCCATATAGTAATAAATTTGGAAATATATTTTTTTCTATTATATTATTAAAAAATGTAGTATTATACTCATTTAAAATTATTTTATCAAAATTTGTTGGTCTATATTTTTCTACCCATGGTATAGTTTCATTCATAAGGTATCCAATTAATTATTATTATTATTTAATTATATTTAAATGCATATACTTTTATAATAAAAGTATTATAAAATATATTTAAAAATATAATATTTAAAAATATAATATTTAAAAATATAATATTTAAAAATATTATAACATGCAGATCTTCGTTAAAACGCTTACTGGTAAAACAATTACTTTAGAAGTAGAACCATCGGATACTATTGATAATATTAAGGCTAAAATTCAGGATAAGGAGGGTATCCCCCCCGATCAACAGCGCTTAATTTTTGCAGGAAAACAATTGGAAGATGGTAGAACGCTTTCAGACTATAACATACAGAAAGATTCCACGCTACATTTGGTTTTGCGTCTGAGAGGCGGAAATACAGCTTGATAAGACATTTCCTTTTATATAATCCTACTATTTTCGATATTATATATCTGTTTAATTTTTTATAAATATTAAATTATTTTATGAAATCTTATTTTATTATTTATCTGGAAAATTTATATTTTCAAAATTGGTTGTTACAGAAGTTAACCTTTTTACGCAAATAGTGCATCCCCTAATATTTTATTCCGATAATTCAAATATTTTTTTAACAGTAAGTGCTACATTTATAGGATTTAAAACTGTCATAATCGGAACATTTCTGGGCATTTGTAATGTTGAATGTATATTTACAAACATATAATGAAATCTGTAAAACATTTTATAATACATTCGCTACAGTTCCATGTTTTTATCTAATTCATATTTTTTTTTACAATTTAATACATGCATCTGTTGAGATGGATGCAATTTATTAAAATAATTTATTACAAATTTTTTATCTATATAATCTCCTTGTGGTTTCAGCTCAGTTAAATATGTTTGATGAATATTAAACATATGTACCTTATATTCATAAGAAAATGTTTTTAGTTCCTGTTGTTTTTTTATATAGCAATGTATATAGTTTTTATATAAATTATTTGTATATTCATGTATAGTATTTCTATACTCTACAAAATTATATGAATATTCGGGATAAAATAACAGAAATTCTCTAACTTTTCCGTTTTGTCTTAATGTTAAATAATGATATTGTAATTTTGATTGATTTCCTCGCAATTTTCTGATATATTCATAATTATCATTACGAATTTTTGTTCTGTAATTTTTAAAATATATCATAATACCAACACAATAAAACGGTGTCTCTGTATTATTATAATACTGGGACAATAGTGAATAATCATCTATAACATACTTATTTGGAAATATAACACCAGTATTCCAGAATCCACCAGAATTACAAGTTAAAATATTATTAGGTATTTCTTTTATTAAAAAATTTGTATTATCAATACAATATGCTCTAATTAAGAATAATTTTGGAAAATCAATGGGAGTAACTATTCGATGATTTGGATGTTGCATCACAAAACTATAACAATAATTATTATCAAGCAAATCTATATTTAACTTATTAATATTACATGCATCAAAAAACATTTCTCTAAATGTTTTGTTATTGGTTTTATCTATATTATCATTTATATAAAACGACGTGTTACCACCTATTGTGGCGCGCGTTGCAATTTCCCAACAATTAATAGTTTCATCATAAAATAAATTTATCATAGTTCCATCTATAAAATCTTCCGCAAGACATTCAGAGCAATTATGTTTTTCAGTAAAACTATCATAATTTAATGATTTCGGCGGAGAAAATGCTAATATTTTATTATTTTTAATGACTATTGATCGACACATACCATATGTACTATACTCTTCTTCGGTAAGATTATGTTTATTATATTTTAAAATTTTGTACTCATTTTCATTATATTTATATTTTTTTATATATATTTTTGCGCGTTTATTATTTTCTTTATTTTTGATATTGGTTTCGTTGTTTTCTTCGTTGTTTTCTTCGTTGTTTTCTTCGTTGTTTTCTTCGTTGTTTTTATTGTCGTCATATAAAAATTCAGAAATATTAATACATTTTAAATCATATATAATATTATGCTCTTCCATTCACCAATATTATATTAATTATAATTATTTCTTTAACCTATTTAAGATTATTTTATTTTCGTTATTAATAATAATTTCTACTATATTTATAAGATAATGGAAAAAAATTTAAATTTACAATTAGGAGATATAATTGAATTATTTGCTTCGTCTAATTTAACATTACATAAAAAAATCTTTTTTATAAAATATATAGATCAAAATAAGTTATTATTAATTAATAATGAAACCGAATTAGTTTTACATATTAAAGATAATAAAGAATTATACGAAGAAAGCATTGAATCTATAAATATTTTAAGTAGATCCGATAGTCCGAGCTATGCTACTCAAAATAAATTACTACCAAATACATGGGTTTCTATTTATTTCTCAGGAACTTTACCATTAATAATAAATGGTATTATAACTAACTTAGAAAATGATATGATAGAAATTAAAACCTATCCAAAAAATGAATATATTTATATAGACTTTGAATATAAAGGAATACCTGAAACTTTAAATATCGAAAAAATTAAAATTATCGATTCTATTACAGATAAACAAGAAAGTATAGGAGATCCCAGTAGTGTCGATAGTAAATTAGACACTAAAACAGAATACCAAGATCAAATTAAAGAATATATTTTAGAAGCAGATGCTATTGAATTGGGTGATGAGCTAGAAGAAATTACTCAAGTAATAAATGTTACCGCTGAAAAATTAAGATATTCAATATCTAAACAATTAGACGATTTATTGGATGATATGTTAAGTAATATTCCAAATATTAATCGAACATCAAATACTTTAAAAAACATACATTTACAAATAGAACGATTTAGAGAATTACGCTTAAAATTTTCTGAATTAGATGATCATAATAATATTAATGGTTTAAGAAATATAGGCAGTAATTTTAATCCCTTAATTGATAATTTTATAAAAATGAATAATAAATTAATGTGGATATTGCCTATAGTAATAAATAAAAAACGAATTTATGACGTTAATATTACAGATATTGATAATATTTCAAATGAATCATTAGCCAATCTATTATCGAATATTAATACTGAAATAGAAATGTGGAAATCTAACCAATCTATTAATGAGCAAAATAAATATAAATACTTTATTAATAAAGTATCCGAGTTATTTAAACCATTTTATGATATAGATTTGGATACGGTTGACTACCTATATAATATGCATATTAATAATAATTTTGATTTTATAGTTGACAATTTAGGTGATTTGAAAAATTATGGTATATCAAAAAATCAATTGTCAAGTAATATATTTGATGTAACATCGTATAATACAAGTTTAACAATGATAGAATCAATACAAGACTATAATAATAATAATAAATTAAATAAACTGATAAATATTTCAAAAAATGATTTATCGGTTATTAAATCTATAATGTTATTACCTAAACAAGTATTTCATTTTTCAAATATTAATTTACCACATACTAATATATTGGAGAGATCAAATTTAAATCAAAAATTTCTAAGTTATAAACAAATTTTAAATAATAATACAATAGTAAATACGAATATAATAGATATATCGGGTAATAATCTTTTTTATAATAAAAATCCTATTTTATTTAACAAAATTCATCATTTTATTCCAGATAAATATAATAAAACATCACAAACGGCTCTAACCACTAAATCATCTAATGATTCTGAAGACTTTGCGCAGTTCTTGAATGAATGTTTACCTACAAAAAATATTATATTTAAATATTTATCTACCACGCTTATTAATAAATACAATATTACTGATTTATTACTATATATTCAACCATTCTTAATAGACTCTGAAAATTTAATTCATGATGATTTGCTTATAATTCAAAATATTATACATAAAAATATTATAAATTATAGAAAAATATTAAATAAAAATATAGGCAAATCTGATAATAAATCAAAACAATATATTAATAAAAATTCGGTTGTAGATCTAATATTATCAGATATACAACCAGAAGTAATTGAATTATATAATTTAACAGAAATTAATAAAAATAGAACTAATTCGGAATTACTATCGCAAATGATACATATTGATAATGGCAAATTATTTTTTATGGCATTTAATAAAAGCATTGTTAATATTATTATAGCTGATTTATTAAATAGATTGGTTAAAATCTCTGAAAAAAATAAACAGGGTCAACATGAATCTTCGGATGCAAATTCGGATGAGGCAGATGCCTCAGACACGGATACTTCGAAATTATCCAAAGAAACTCCAGATAAACCAGAAGAAATTATAAAAGCAGAACCGGCTATATCAGAATCGGCTAGTAAATGTAATAAATATGTATTAAGTAAAAAATATTTAGAATTAGATGAATTGGAGAATGATAATAATAAACCTATATATTTTGATAAACAGTACGATAAAACTATTTATGATATAATAAATGAATATAAACAAGAGCAGAACACAATGAATCCTGAAGAATTTTTAAATTTCTTGACCGATAAATTAATAACTAATATTGGTTTAAGTAAAGAAAATGCGGAAAGAGACGCAAAAGCTATGACTGATGGTAGACGTGAAGTACTTGATAATGATTATGCTGTATTAATTAGTACCAATGATATATATATTAGACAAAATAACACATGGATTAAAGATCCAGCATTAAATATTGATAAATTTTATGAATCGAATAAATTATTTTGTAATTTACAAAAGAATTGTGTAGCTATAAAGGACGATTGTCTAACAAAAAAGGAAGCCGTCAAAGAATTTAACAATATAAATTTAAATAATATTATTAATAATTTCGATACGAATTATGAAAAGAGTATACAAACTATTACGGACCAAATTAATGAAAAATATAATAATTATAAAAACATTATCAAAAAGGTTATATTAAATAATAGAAATACTTTATTAAAATATAATGATTACTATAATCGGTTAGGAAGCGACATAGATTTAACTCAGACTATTAGCTCTCCGTATGAAAATCTAAAATATCTAATATTAACTATTAAGGATTTTGTGAAACGGCAAAATTATATAATAAAATATTGTAAATTTTTTACTAGAAAAGCGTTTAAATATGAAGATACCAATTGGTTATATTGTATTAAAACTAATTATAAATTATTACCAAGTTTTTTATTACAACTAGCTTTTAGTTATATAAATAAACAAAATTATTCATTAGAATTAGATATTATATGCTCAGAACGCGGAACTATAAGTGATGATGGAAATATGTGGGTAGATAAACATAGTGGTTATGTTATAAAAAATATTGAATTTAATTCGGAAGAGGGGTATGATGAGCGTGGTTATAAATTACAATCTAGAGAGATTGTAGAAAAAGAATTTACTTTACAAAGTGATAATATAAAAGAATATCATAATAACGATTCGGAATTAATTGCCAAAATAATCAATGCAATATCAAATCAAATAGGTACAAATATAATAAATTATAATGAATTCATAATTAATAATGTAGTTAATATAAATAAAAAGATTACACCGTCCAAAGAAAATTATGAAAAAAAAATGAAGAAAGTGGCCGCAACTACTGCAAAATCTGTTATTAGTTATAAAGATTTATATAATTCCAATACTATAATATTGACCTTAATTTTCATATTAATTACTATTCAAACAAGTATGCCAAATATAACTACCAAAAAAGTATTTCCCGGATGTATTAAATCGTTCTCTGGATATCCCTTTACAAATGATACAGATAAAAGTGGTTTAACTTATTTAGCATGCGTTGCTAATAAAATAAAGAGCAATATTGAACCGTGGAATTCAATTATAAAAATGGGAGATAAAACTATTGCAAAAAATATGGAAGCCATAATTGAAAAATATGTTGTAAATAATAAATCAATAATAGAATTATTTAAGAAAAAACAAGAATATATATTATTAAATCCAGATATAGAAATTCCATTTAACTTAGATATTAGAAGATGGTCTACTTTTTTACCCCCATTGACAAACTTTAAAATAGATCCAAATAATTTAATTGGTGTTGAAAATATAGATGATAAAATATTAGCATCTATTAAAAAAACTAATAGTGATATTTTATTGCGATCAATATTATCTAAAATTGGATATAATAGTTTTTATATAATTAATTCTATTCAAGATGTAGTTAATAAATCCATGCCATTATTAAATAATAATAGTGATATACCATTTTTAGAAAATAGTTGTTGTAATAATAATAATAATGAAAACACTATACAATATTTTATTAAACAAGATAATAGTATAGAAAACTATAATGTTATTGTTTCGGAATTAAATAAGAACTATAAATATACTAAAAATCTAAATATCGCAAATAATCTTTACTATCCATTTTCTACAAAATCTATTATTCCCAGTATTGATAATAATTATAGTGTAACTACAATTTATAAAGGTATAATAAATTATTGTAAATTTAATAGTGATTTACCAGTAGATGATATATATAAAAGTATTTGTGGTGAAAAACCACGCGATATTAATTATAATGCGGATATTATGGAAATAATTGACAGTTTTAAACGGGAAGGTAAAAACTATGATAATACCGATTTTATTTCATTAATAAATATTATAAATAAGAAAAATATTATTAAACTTGATTATAATTTACCAACCATAAATAGTATAGAAATATTGAGAAATTTATTTAAAAAATCCGATGTATTTAACAATATTTTAGAAGAAAATTTTATTGAAAAATTTAACGAGGTACTAGATGTATATAATATTAATACAGATAAAGAAAATGAATCTGTGCGGGATTTTAAAAATTATTTGTCGAGAGAAATCAAAATTATTAAAACAAAATTACTGACTTTTTTTGAAACTAATAGTAAATTATCAAAAAAAAATATATCGGTTATAACAAAATGTTTTCAGACTTTTTCAAATATAGAACCATCCCTATTGGGTTCTGAAAATATTAATTATTATATCAATTTTATGAAAAATAATATAAATAATTTAATTACCATTTTTCCAAATATAATATTAAATAGTTTAGATATGCGTAACACTTCAAGCGTTCGTCATTGGAATCTATCCCAAATTCATAATGGTGATATTACAAATTTAATTAGTAAATATTATGAAAAATTTGTTAAATTTTATGATGATCAACAAATAAAAGTTTTATTAAAAAATATATCAAGTATGTATTCTCCTTTAAATGTTTTAATAAATAATATATATTATCTCTCAAATATTAATATTAAAGAGCAAAAACAGAGTAGTATTTTCGATAACACATTGGTAATACAATTATTAAATTATATATGGTTTTTCATATTATTCAATTATCTTGACATATTAAATAATGATTTAATAAAACAAGAATTATATAATGTCATACATGAAGAAGAATTTGATTATGATGATATAAAATTAACCCAAATAAAAGCAAGCGATCTTCTCTCTGAATTTATTGAAACAATTTACAATAATTATAAATTATTGGATTATACTAATAAGTCTATTGTTGATAATATTATTAAAAGTAAAGAAGTAGAAAAGGGACAAATAACCAATTATTTAAAAGATTTGACTGATGAAGAGAGAGAAATTGAAAATATATTTAAAAATAATAAATTAGAAAAATGGGGCGTGGGCTTACAAAAGGGGATGACTCAATATGTACAAGAATCATATGATGATGAACGACATAAATTAGAAGCTCAGGCTATTTTGGATAAAAAATTAGGAGAGAAAAGTGGGGTTACCGATATGAATAGAGAGATTTATAAATTCGATATTTTAGATCAAGAAGCAGTAGATGAAGAAATAGAAAGAGAGAATGATGACTTGGGTATCATTCCCGATGATGGTGAGTTTGATGACGAAGATGTTGGTGGAATAGACGATGATTATGCTAACTATTAAAATATGCTAACTATTAAAATATGCTAACTATTAAAATATGCTAACTATTAAGTATAATATTTTTTAATGAAAAATATTATTCCTATACATAGTTTACATTTAGTAATCTATAATTTAACAATATTGGTGATTACTCTATTTAATACATAATATAATAACGCAAAAGCTACACTATTAAATACATATCCGAAAATATTTGGATTTCCATCTGCACTGAATAAGTTAGGTATAAATTTATGCAAATATTTTCTTATGACTGGTAAATTAAAGAGAAAGTATAAAATCGCCAGTAATAATGGCATTTGTATTTCTCTGTATAATTTCTCTAATGTATCTAAATTTTCGGTTTCTTTATTGTTTTCTTCTATAACATCATCAGGTGTTTCATAATTACTAATATAATCTTCCATATGAGTTGGTTCTGGTATAAAATTCGGTTTAGTTTGTTGATCCATTATAATATTATCTGTATTTTGTGGAATATCTCTACTTGGTAATTGGGTTGCTCCTAATTTGTCGGCTTGTTGAATTTGACTAATTATCTCATTATATGAGTGTTGTTGAGATTCATCTACTACGTTTTTTATATTATTATCAACTAGATTAGGTTGTTGATTCATTTGATTTAATTGTTGAGATTCTATATTCATTATTTTATCTTGTTGAATAGGTTTAATATTATTAATTATTCCTACACTATTTGTTATAGGTAAGTCATTAATACTGGTAGTTCCTAATTGATTTGACATATTAATATAAATAATTATATTATTAAATATATTAATAACGCATAAATTATTGAAATTCAACTTGTTGTGCATTCGTTCCGCATTTTATATTATTTTCCTGAAATGTATAACAAGCATTATCAAATTCATATATTTTATCTTTAATATCATCAGGAGACGGAGCTTTAAAAACTAAACAATTTCTACCATTACAAGCTTTTCTAAAAAGAGTAGCTAATCCTATACCTAATAATATAGATATTATATATTTACCCGCTTCACTATTAAGTAATCTTTGAAAACTTTGGAACATTATTATATATTTAATATATAATAATATTTAAAATCGCTATATTATTAAAGTATTGTTTTAGTCAAGAATCGCTTTATTAGTAGAATATTTATATTTCCAGAATTGATAGAAATCGGGCTCGACCCATAAATCATAATTATATTGTTTACACATAGCATTAAATATATATATTCGTTTAAAACTATCACGATAATTAATCATAACATATTTTAAATTAATTATAAAATTAGTAGAATATATTTGTTCCAGATACATTTTATATACCATATCACAATTATAATTATGATAAAAGAATTTATTAGTAAGTAACAAATTTAAATAATCATGAATATCTAAATATTCAAAAAAATGTAATTGTATAATTTGATCCATGTACTACATATAAGTTTTAAATATAAGTTTTAAATATAAGTTTTAAATATTTAAGCTTGAATTGGTACAGTTTCTATTTTAGATTTATCAGATGGACATACTACTGTATTCATAGTATATTTGAAACAATTGTCTGCTTTATCTTTATATTCTACTTTATTTATGTTATCTGGTGTTGGATAAACATTTATAACTTTATGTTCTGGTTCATTTAAATAAACAAATAACAATCCTATAGCTAACGCAATAATAAATACAGGGAAACTGAAGAAGTTTTTAATCATTTAATATATTAATATATTAATATATTAATATATTAAATGATTATTAGAAATATATTATATATTTATTTCTAATTCTTGAATAGTATAGTTTTCCTTTAATAAATAATTATTTTCTCTAATTTTTTCTACTTCATATACTGAATATTTTAAGTTTTTTAATTCGTCGTTTATAGTTACTAAATCAGTAATATATAATTCAATACATTCTTTAATATAACTAATATTATTGGTTTGTTTAAATAATTCTATTCTAGATTTTGTTTCTTTTATAATTTCTGCCTTATCTATTAATCGCGTTTTAATAATATCACTATTTTCTTGATTATTTATTATATTTAAATATTGAATATATAATTCATTATATTTTTCAGCAGTACTATTTAATGTTTTTTTTAATTCATTAAATTTTGCTACTGATTGTTCCTCTGAATCATAACTAAATATAAAATTTAATTTAGTAATTATAATATCACCTTTCAATCTTTCTAAATTTACAATATATTCTTGCAATAATTCTGATAACAATTTTTTTGTTTTTCTTTTTATAGTAATATTTAAATCACATGGATTTGTTGTATTTCCACATAATGCCTTAAATGTATTATCTGTATTTGTAAAGTATGTACCCCCTAATTGTTTACAATTAATACATTTTTTTTTATATTGTTGAAATTTTAATTGTTTTTCTTTTACTGTCAAATTATTATTATTGATAATAACTTGCTTTTCATTATTAATTTTCTCTTCATAACTTTGTTTTAATTTAAAGTAATTATTTAAATTCTCTACATATTTATCATCACTGGTCATTTATAAAATGATTATATTTTTTATTTTCTAATAATGACGCCTCGGGATGATTTTTAAATGTTGGTAAATCAGTAATCATATTATTGCTCATTTTGCGATCATTAATATTTTGTTGTTTAATTCTTATTAATTGCTTTATTATATATTCTTTGTCTTTCATTTTTTTTAATTTCATTTCTTTAGCAGTATTATTGCCTTTAAAATTAAAATACAATATTACAAATAATATTATACAAAACATTATCCCTAATCCTAAATTATAAAAAAAATTTATATGCCGTTCCTTAAATTTATTGCATTTTTGTAATGTTGCTTGTAAAAAATATTTTACATTTGGTTCTACTAATGCGGGTTTATCTATATACTCCATTTCAATATAGTTATTAATTTAAATAGTTATTAAAATAAAATAAATTTATACACAATATTTATATATGTCTTTACAATCAGAATTTCAAGAAGCTACTTCTAAGTTTGAAGAAAAAACTGGTATAGGTATTAATAAAACTTATGTTCCTAATCCCGGAGTATCGTTATTATATTTTTTTATTATTACTACTGTATATTTAGTTATCAAAATATTTACTATTCCACCAGGATTAAAACCTTCGGGTGGAGGTATGAATTTGATATGGTTAGGTATATATATACTTTTATTAATTATTGGAAATTATTTTATAAACATGAGTACCACAACCGCTTTGTGTGGTGGTACACCACAATGGGGTACAACTTTTATAATAACACTTGTTCCTTGGGTTTTAATATTTGGAGTAATTAATATTGTTTTAATTATTTTTCCTGGCTGGTTAATTCCATTTTCAAACACTATTGGATATTTTGGTGCTAAATTGGGTGGTTTAATTGGCTTATTTAATGATCATATTATAGAACCAAAATTAAAAAGTACAGAAATAAGCGATGATGATCCTAATAGTAATATACATGTAGCTAAAGCCCTTCAACATATATATGGTAACGAATCATTATTAATAAATGAAATTCCTAGAGATGGTGATAATGATCAAGAAAAAATCGATTCATTTAAGGATTTTTTTAAATCTATGCAAAAAGTAAAAATTTTTAAGAAAAATATTCCTGAGGAAATACAAGCAGAATTATATAATTTATTATTACTAAAAGATATAGTTGCTGAATATATATGGAATTTATTATCTGGATTTTTAGTAACTTCAATAAGTTATAATTATATTGTAAATGTTGGATGTAATTATTCTTCAAAACAAATGAAACATGAATATGAAAAACATTTAGATGATGTAAGTGGAAATGAACAAACTACAACTTCATATGAAAATGTCGTGAAAGATTTTTCTTCCGATAGTGCAAGCAGTTGGTATGCAAATCAGGGAATTACGAAAACATAAGGCATAGATTTAGAATTGGTGTAATTTCGAAAATGATAAATAATATAAAATTATAAAATAAGAAATTATTGCTAATATTATTGCAGATAACCAAATGGGTAGAACAGTTTTATTTTTATAACCTAACCCAAAATTTTTTATAGATCCATCTTTATTAAATATAAAAGTTGGTTTTGATATTATTAATAATGAAAATAAAAATAAAAATAAAATGATAGTTATTAGAACTATATTATTTTTAACAAATAATTTAATCATTCTTTTAATATTTAAAAATATATAAATTTTATATTTTTAAATATTATTTTATTTTTGTTGAATTATCTTCGAGATTTTTTAGATTTTCTAGAATTTTGAAATTTTCTAGAATTTTTAGATTTTCTAGATTTTCGAGATTTTCTAGATTTTCGAGATATTCTATCTTTTTTAAATTTAGTTTTATTTTTAGTCTTATTTTCAGTCTTATTTTCAGTCTTATTTTTAGTCTTATTTTTAATTTCATTTGGTATATATCTTAAAAAATTAAATTCATATTCTTTACTATTTTTATTATTTTTTAATTCCATATATTTTTGTGATTTTTTTCCTCTTATATCTTCCAATGTTGCTTGTTTTCCATAACAATTAATACTAAATCTTCTTAAAAGTCCTTTTTGTTGTAATCTATTTTTAGCTTGAACTTTAAATAAATATTCAGCCATACACAATAATCTATTAAAATCATAATATGGTTTATTAGCATATAAAAATGCTAAATAAAAACTTAACATAGTATCTATTGACGCTATTTTTATTATTTTTCCTTGCAAATTAATGGTATTGTAACTATGACAGGCAATCGGTTCATATATAAATGCTATAGTATCTTTATTTACTATTAATTCATAATGAATAGGAACTATCTCACCAATCGCATTATGATGTTTTATTTTAACATTTGTATATCCATTTTGTTCCAATTGTTCTTTTGCGATAGTTACACTTGACAATGGATCTTCTGATAATAAATCAAAATCTGGAATAGTATCCAATACTTTTCTTTGATGTTTGGGCATATATTTACCATATAAAGTACTAGCATATCCACCAAAAAATATTAATCCTTGATGTATAAACCCGGCTTTAACTATTTCATAAATATCATCTTGATCTTGTATAGATCCCTCATAATTTCTCATAAAATCTTGATTATTACATGCTTGACCGATTAATGGATAATTTTTATTTAATAAAATTAACCGTTTTAATATTTTTTCCCATCTAGTAAGATCACCGTCTGGTCGCGATAATTCTAAATACATAGCCATTCTTAAATAATTTGGAGGAGAATAATAAATATTGTTTATTTTTATTGATTCTTTTTTTAATACTTTAAATATTTTTTTATTTAAAAATGTTATATCTGCTACTGGTATATAATTAACAAATACTTTAAATGTTCCCGTATGAACTCCAGATTTAGCTTCAACTTCCTCGTATCCATTGTTAAAATATATATTAGCCAATTCTTTTGCATCATTTAATGCATTTGGAGAAAAAAAATCATAATCAGGTATCTCTAAATTTTTATTATAGAATTTATCTTGTTCAGGTAATATATTATTAACAGCTGTTCCACCATAACAAATTAGCTGTTTTGTTTTTAAAAAATTTTCAACTATAGATATTAATTTCTTTACTTCTGGTGCTTTTACTAATTTTTTTCCCGCGCGTTCACCAGCTTTATCAATAGCTTTGCGCAATATTTCTAATTCTCGTTCTTGAAATGATTTTTGTGTATCCATTATATTATTAATATAAAATAATATAATACGTGAAAAATATATATAAAGATCGGAAA